>Ga0116186_1002152_pt1 | contig 18284 bp, 15 predicted proteins | sample AD_JPNNA4_MetaG_FD_89806 | JGI IMG/M metagenome (GOLD analysis project Ga0116186, IMG submission 89806) | Active sludge microbial communities of municipal wastewater-treating anaerobic digesters from Japan - AD_JPNNA4_MetaG | ecosystem: Engineered > Bioreactor > Anaerobic > Digestate | place...
AGGCGTTGTCGAATACGTTGAACAGCACTTTCAGCCCGCCGTTCTTGCCTTCCTCCCACAGCGTTTTGAACTGGTCCATCGCCGCGAAGTTGAGCGCTTCCCAAACCGGGCCGCAGCCGAGGGAGCCGTCGCCGATATTGCACACGACGATGCCGGGTTTGCGGTTGCATTTTTTATACAGCGCCGCGCCGGCTGCGATGGTAGCCGAACCGCCGACGATGGCGTTGTTCGGGTACACGCCGAACGGCAGGAAAAAAGCGTGCATGGAGCCCCCCATGCCTTTGTTAAAGCCGTTTTCCCGGGCAAAAATTTCCGCGAGCGCGCCGTAGAGCACAAATTCGACGGCCAGTTCTTTTACCGTCGCCGCCTTGCTGCGCTTTTCGACCGCCCTGAGGGTATTGCCGCCCAAAAAGCCTTTCATGATGGCATCCAATTCCTCGTCGGGCAGTTTCTCGATGCACGAGAGCGACTTAGCGAGGATTTCGCTGTGGCTGCGGTGGCTGCCGAAGGCGAAATCGTCGCGCCCGAGCAGATACGCCTGGCCGACGGCGGCGGCCTCCTGCCCGACGGAAAGATGCGCCGGGCCGGGATAGGTGGTCTCGATGCCGTTATAGACCCCCTGCGTCTTGATGAGGCTTAGCATCGACTCGAATTCGCGCAAAATGGCGATGTCGCGGTAGATGCGCAGCAAATCTTCGTCGGAATATCGCTCCCTCTCCTGCTCGAGCGTCCGGCAATAAACGTTGACATCGATATCCCTGAATGTGATTTTGCCCGCTTCCCGTGTTTTCGCCGGGTCGACAAACAATGACTTCGGCATAGTCTAAAACTCCTTCGGGTTGTTATTCGCTATGGTTGTTGTCAGATTTCAAACAGCGCTTCGCGGATGACCTCGCCGACGGTAGGGTGGGGGAAGACCAGCTGCTTGAGGCGGTCCGGCGTGAAGCGTGTCTCGAGCATCAGCGCGGCGCCGAAAATCATCTCCGAGGCGTAACTGCCGATGAGATGGACGCCGATGAGGTGGTTCGTCTTCTTGTTGACGACGATTTTCGCGATGCCGTTGCCGCCTTCGACCTCGGCCATATACCTGCCGCTGAGCCTCATGGAGGCGGTGACGCACTTTGCGTCGATGCCCTTTGCGGCCGCGCCCGCGAGCGTCTCGCCGACGCAGGCGACCTCAGGGTTGGTATAGATGACGTTGGCGATGGCGGAATAGTCCATCCGGTCCTTGACGCCGAGCATGTGGTTGACGGCGACCTCGCTCTCGCGGTAGGCGGTATGGGCGAGCATCGAGATGCCGTTGACGTCGCCCGACGCGTACACGCCGTCGACGTTGGTGCGCATGTGGTCGTCGGTCACGATGGCGCCCTTGTCGCAGTAAACGCCGAGTTTTTCCAGCCCGAAACCTTCCGTGACCGGCTTGCGCCCGATGGAGACGAGCACTTTCTGCGTTTCGAGCGTATGCGTTCCGGCCGCGTCGGCGTAGACGACGCTGTCGTCGCCCACGGCTGTCACTTTGCTCGACAGCTTGAAATCGATGCCCGCTTTTTTACAGCCGGCGAGCAGCAGTTTCGATATTTCTTCATCAATAGGCCCTGCGATTTTATCGAGCATTTCAATGACGGTGACTTTTACGCCTGCCCGGCAATAGTAGGAGGCCATTTCCAGTCCGACCACGCCGCCGCCGATGACGGTCATGCTTTGGGGCAGCGTTTCCAGTTCGAGGATTTCGCGGCTGGTGGCGGCGAAACCCGTTGCCAGCGCCTTGTCGAGGCCGGGAATCGGCGGCAGAATCGGGACCGAGCCCGTCGCGATCAGCAACCGCCTGCCCGCGGCCTCGCCGGAGGCGGAGCGCACGGTGAACAAAGGCCCGTCCCTGCCGGTAATTTCCGCCCTTTCGGGGCGAACGGCGACGCCGAGTTTCTTCATCGAAGCGTCGATGCCGGCGACGAGCTGGCGCACCACTTTGTTTTTTCTGGCCATGACGGCGGCGTGGTCGAGCTTGACGTCGCGCGCCGTCACCCCGTATTTTTCGCCCGCCGACGCGTATTCAAAAACTTTTGCGCTGTGCAGCAGCGCTTTGGACGGGATGCAGCCCTCGTTGAGGCAAACCCCGCCGAGCGCGCGCTCCTCGTACAGGAGAGTTTTCAGGCCGCCCGCCGCGGCCCTTTCCGCCGCAAGGTAGCCCGCAGGCCCGCCGCCGATCATGATCAGGTCATACGTTTCCATGGTTTTCCTCCGTTACATGCTGATGTGCTGCGTGATATTTTCGAGCGTGGCGCATAAATCCGCGGCAAAGCGCGCCTCGGCGGCTCCGTCTGCCGCCCGGTGGTCGTAAGTGACGGAAAGGCCCATCGCGGGATAAGGTTTGTATTGTTCTTTTTCACCCTTCAGCCTCGTAATAATAGAACACACGCCGAGGATGGCTGTCTGAGGCGGGTTGATGATGGGCGTGAACATCTCGACGCCGAACGCGCCGAGGTTCGAGACGGTAAAACTACCGCCTTTGAGGTAGTCTGGGTTGACGGTTCCCTGCTTCGCGAGGGCCGCGAGGCGTTTGACTTCCGCGGAAATCCCGCGTATATCGAGCGTATCGGCAAAAAACACCGTCGGCACCATCAGCCCGCGGGGCGTATCCGTCGCGACGCCCAGATGCACGTTGTCGAAATGCCTGATCGTGCCCGCGTTGAGCATGTGCGCGTTGAAGTCGGGATGCCGCTTGAGCACACGCGACACCGCGAACAGGACGATGTCGTTGATGGTAATGCCTGCGAGCGCCTCGTCGCCGCTGGCTTTGAAACGGGCGCGCAACTCGAGCAGTTGAGACGCGTCGAAACTGTGGTGGTGCGTCAGCTGCGCCGAGTTCGATATGCTGGCCGTCATCGCGGCGGCGACCGCCTTGCGCAGGTTGCCGAACACCGTGTCGGCATAGCCGATTTTTTCGCCGTTGGGGGCCGTCAAAACCGCCGGCGCCGCCGGAACGGGCAAAGCGCCCTGCGGTCCCTGTTCGTTGATAAGCGCGGCGATATCCCTTTCAATCACGCGGCCGCCGGGTCCGCTGGGGTTGGCCAGCAGGGGATTGACGGCGGCTTTTTCGGCGAGGTTCCTTGCGCGCGGCGAGATGCGCAGTTCGCCGTCCGCCTGTACGGCGGTAAAGGCGCCGGCCGACTGCTCCTGCGCGGCTTGCACGGGCGCGGCGGCAGGGGAGGGCTGGGCTCCTGCCTGGCCGGGTACGGGCGCGAGGGAAGAATAGTCCTCGCCCGGCTGGCCGACCGCGCAGACGTTGACAAGCACCGGCACTTCCTCGCCCTCCTCGAAAAAGATGGCGAGAAGGACGCCGGAGGCCGTACTTTCGCATTCAAACGCCGCCTTGTCCGTTTCGTAGGAGAACAGCACGTCTCCCTCGGCGACGGTGTCGCCGACCCGTTTTTCCCAGCGCGTGATAACGCACTGTTCCACCGTGATACCCGCTTTCGGCATCAAAACTCCGACTGCCATCGTTCAGCCGCCTTTCCCGCTGCCGTATGCCGTGTCGATGGACGCGGCGTTGGCGAGCAAATATTCTTCCGCTTCCGGGTTCCACAGACCCTTTGTTTGACCGGTGATTTCCGCCAGCCGCGCGAACAGGGGGTCGTTCCGGCCCGCCTCGGCGAAATCCGCGATCGCCGTCAGCGGCAGGGAGATATGGGTATAAATCAGCTTTTTCCCGCCGGGAATATGCGGCAGGTTAAGCGTGGTGCCGATGACCGCGTCAAGCCCTCCGATATGGGTGACGAGTATCGAGGGGTTGAGCAGTCCCCGGCCAATCATATCGACGGCCTCGAGCATATCGTCAATGTTTCCGCCCGAGGTGCCGGTCAGATGCGCCGCGTTGTAATGGACATTGTAGAAGTTGATCTTCGCCGAAAACGAACTGTCGGCAGGGCCCGCGAAAAAGTTCAGGCAGCCGTCGCGCGCGAGCAGACGGTCGCCTTGTTCGATTACGGCGGCCACGGGGGCGAATACAAAAACGTCGTCGAAACCCTCCGGCGCGAGCGAGCGCAGTTCCCGCTCGGACGCTTCCGTCCGGGCCGTGTTGATGAGCTTGACCTCCATGCCGCGCCGGCGGGCGTAGTCGAAGTCGAGGATTTCGGCCGCCCGCGCCAGGCGGTAGCCGTCGATATCGGTCACCGCCAGCAGCGACGGCTGCCTGTCGCAGTGAATGAGATAATCGACCATCGCCAGCCCCATCGGGCCGAGGCCCGCGAGGACGGCCGCTTTTCCGCCCGGGCGGATGCCCATCACATGCTCGTAACTGCCCGGCGTGGTGTGGTAACTGGCATGGCAGGCGCCGATGACGCACGAAAGCGGCTCGGCAAGCGAGCCCATATACCAGGCGTCGCCGCCGTAGGGCAGAAGGCAGTTCATTTCCATGACCTCGTTGGGCATGACGACATAGGTGGCGTCGCCGCCGACGAAGCGGTACGAATAGCCGGGCGCGTCGAGCGAGCCTTTATAGTTGAGCGCCGGCTGGATGACAAACTTGTCCCCGGCTTTATAGCGCGAGGACCATTTTGCCCCGACCTCGACGAGTTCGCCGCAAAACTCATGCCCGATGATGACCGGGTTTTGCGCCGCGTCGGCGGGGATGCGCTTATGCGCCGTACCCTGCATCGTCGCTTTGTACGACGACATACAGAGGCTGTCCGACACGACGCGCGCGAGGATTTCGTCTTCCTTCGGCGCGGGCAGTTCGAACTCCTCGAGCCGCAAATCCTTCGTGCCGTATAACCTGACCGCTTTTGTTTTCATCATCAAACCTCTTTCACGCCTCAAAGTACCGTGATGTTGAGCCGCTTCGCCTCTTCGAGAAAAGTTGCCGGCAGCCGGCCGTCGTTGACGACGGCGTCGAAATCCGCCAGCCGGGCGAAAGTGAACGGCAGAATGCGGCCGATTTTGGAACTGTCCGTCAGCGCGACGGCGGTTCTCGCCTTGGATATCACGAGCGCTTTGACGGCGGCCTCGCTCTCGTTGCCGCCGGTAAAGCCGCTTTCCCCGGTATAGCCGCCCGTGCCGATGAAGGCGGTGTCGATGTTGATGCCCGCGATCATCTCGAGCGTGCTGCGGCCCGACAAAGCGAGGTTGTCCCGGCTGAGGTTGCCTCCGCAGATGTTGATGGACGGGCGGGTGAGTTTCATCAGTTCCAAAGCGATGTTCGGCCCGGTCGTGAAGACGCTTAGTTCCATGTCCGGCAGCAGCCGCGCCAGGGCAAGCCCGGTCGTGCCCGCGTCGATGAACACCGCGCTGCCCGGCTGAATCAGCAGCAGCGCCTTTTGCGCGATAATGCGTTTGTAGCCGCTGTTGACACGCTCGCGCGTCTCAAAGCGCGGTTCCACCGACGATTGAGGCCGCCGCGCCCCGCCGCGGACACGCTCGATGAGGTTCTCCGCTTCGAGAAAGCCGAGGTCCCGGTGAAGGGTCATCAGGCTGACGCCGGGGAAAAGCGCGCTCAGCTGTTTGACCGTCGCAGAGCCGTTTTCCTCAATGAAAGCGAGTATTTTCTCCCGTCTGACGCTGTTCATATTCCGCCTTTATCCATGTAAAATGTTAGGTTTTGTTAAATATAACATTTCATAACATCTCTGTCAACTTTTTCATAATAAAATTCCGTTGTTTTGCAACAGCTGGGCCGTTTGTTTTGAATTGTCCACCCTTTGAGTATGTGCTCGCACAACGCGCGGAGCGGGCAATTTAGCCAGGGAAACGCAGCTGGTCGAGATTGGGTACGATCTTGTTCAAATGACTACCCACTACCCCACCTGCGAGATCTGCGCGCCGCTGCAGGGCCGGGTGTACAGCATTTCCGGGAAAGACAAGCGCTTCCCCCCACTTTCCCAGGCCTTTAAAAACGGGTATCACAATGTACACCCTAATTGCCGGCACTCGGTACATGCCTGGATTGAAGATCTGCAGGACCCGGAAGAGCTCCAGCAAGCCCTTGATGACGGCGGAAAACCCTTTGAGGATCTCCGGCCCGAGGAGGAGAAAAAGCTTTACAACGAGCAGCAGTCACAAAACCGCCGGGCGAGGGATGACCGCCGGCAGTATGAACGGTATAAGGAGCGCCTCGGCGAGGATGCACCGAAGACCTTCAGCGCATTTCGGAGGATGAAGAAGGCGGGTGGGGAACGCTGGGAGGATCTGCAATACTATTACCGCTATAAAGGCGACAGGCCTACTTATTGCGTTAAGATTGATCGTGATCTCGAAAAGCTCGGCATTACCGAAAAGGGCAAGGCTTTTCCCGCAGATAATGCCTTTGAGGTGAAAAGTTGGAGAGTTCATGCGACTAATAAATTAACAGCTTCCGGCTTAGGTAAAGACGTGGCCTTAAGCTGGAAAAATGGGGCTAAAATAGCATTTAGACATTATCCTGAACCAAACACCCTCTTGAATTATTACCACGAGGATGGTATAATTGAAATTAAAGAAATCGACGGAAGAGTTCAGACAATCGTTACGCCGGCTGATTTCGGAAGCCGTACTATCGCTATATTGGAGGCGATACAGAAACATGTTAAATGAAATTGAAGACGTAATTTGCCCGGCCCTGTCAAGGCGGATAGAACTCGGGTATTGTCAGGATTTGCAAATGGCCGTCGACGACGAGATTGTGTGGAGCGGTGTTCAGGATCGTTTCTCGCAAGAGCAGGAAAAAATCTGTTTAGCGTGTAAGAAGAGAAAGGATCCAGCGGCAGATTAGAGCAAAACTCAATAAGCATAGCACTCTCAACCGAGGGTGCTATTTTTATACCCATCGGCGGGTTACGCTGAAGAATAGTCACCTTGACTTAAAACAGGAGGAAACATGAAAAAGCACAGCATTCTGCCAGTGGATATCCAGCTTTTTGCCGAAGATCCGCCCGCAGAGCAAGACACGCCCGACGGGAGCCACCCACCTGCGGGAGACCCGCCGAAAACATTCACGCAGGAGGAAGTCAAGGGCATTGTTGCCAGGGAGAGTAAGTCTGCGGTCGAAAAGTTGTTCAAAGACGCCGGGATCGCCCCGGAAGGCGATTATAAGGCATCGATGAAGGCCTTCAAAGACTGGCGCAGGACAACCAGGAAACTGAACTCAATATGGATATAAGAAATTGAAACACCGCCATCGACGCGAAGGCGGCGTTTCAAGAGAGCAACCTATTTAGCCGAGCCGCTCGACAAATTCGCCGATTCGTTTCAGCGCTTCTTCCAGGTGTTCGGTGGAGTAGCAGTAGGATACGCGCACAAAACCCTCCCCGCAGTCGCCGAAGGCGGTGCCGGGCACGACGGCGACCTTCTTTTCGTCCAGGAGCCGCTGGCTGAAATCCTCGCTGCTCAGGCCGGTCTTTTTGATGCAGGGGAAGCAGTAGAACGCGCCTTCCGGTTCGAAGGTATCCAGGCCGATGGCGTTGAAGCCGTCGACCACCAGGCGGCGGCGCATGTCGTAGACTTTCATCATTTCGCGTACGTCGTCCTCCGCTTTTTCAAGCGCGGTGAGCGCCGCATACTGGGCGATGGTCGGCGCGCTCATAATGCCGTGCTGGTGGAGTTTCGTCAGCGCGGCGATGAGTTCGCGCGGGCCCAGCGCGTAGCCGAGGCGCCAGCCGGTCATCGCGAACGCTTTGGAAAAACCGCTGACGATAATCGTGCGTTCCTTCATGCCCGGCAGTTCGGCGATGGAGACGTGCGTTTTCCCGCTGTAGGTGAACTCGCCGTAGATTTCGTCGGCGATGACGATGATGTCCGTGCCCCGCACGATGTCCGCAATGGCTTCGAGGTCGGAGCGTTCCAAGATGGCGCCCGTCGGGTTGTTGGGGTAGGAGAGCACCAGCAGTTTCGTCTTCGGCGTGATCGCCCGTTTCAGGTCTTCTGCTTTCAAGCGGAACTTGTCCTCCGCCTTGGTGGCGATGGGCACATACACGCCGTTGCTCATTCCCGTCAGCGGGCCGTAGCATACGAAAGAGGGCTCGCCCATGACGACCTCGTCGCCCTCGCTGAGCAGCACGCGGAAACACAAGTCGATGGCTTCCGAGCCGCCGACGGTGATCAGGCAGTCCGTGTCGCCGTTGTACGATACGTGAAAACGCCTTTCGTAATAGGCGGCGATGGTCTGGCGCAGTTCGACGAGGCCGGAGTTGGAGGTGTACTTCGTTTTGCCCTCGCGCAGCGTCTGAATGCCCGCCTCGCGGATACATGCCGGCGTCTGGAAGTCGGGCTCGCCTATCCCGAGGGAAATGACGTTGTCCATCGTCGCGACGATGTCGAAAAACTTGCGGATGCCCGACGGTTTGACGTCTTTGATTTTTTGGTTGAGTTTGCTTTGGTAATCCATTGCGCGGCCCCCTGTAAGGTTTCCCGTGAAGTTCGTTTCATTGCATAATATACTAAACCGCGCCGCGCTCCGCGTCAAGACGGCGCCCCGCGCGAAAATACCGCCTCGAAGCCGCAAATCCTTTGCATTGTACTCGCCCGTGTGATAATCTAATAGCGGTAAAATCGCTTACAGGCAAATAAACTTTCGGAGGTGTTGACATGGATTCTCTTCTCAGCAAAGGGGATTATGAACGGCAGAACGACCTGACACGAGACGCGAGAATGGACTGGTGGCGCAAAGCGAGGTTCGGCATGTTCGTGCATTTCGGCTTGTATTCCCAATACGGCCAGCACGAGTGGGCGATGACGCAGCAGAATATCCCCATCGCGGAATATGAAAAGATAGCGGACTCTTTCAACCCCAAACCGGGCGCCCCGCGCGAATGGGCGGCGCTGGCGAAAAAGGCCGGCATGAAGTACATGGTCATGACCACGCGCCACCACGAGGGTTTCAGCTTGTGGGATTCGAAGGCGAACCCCTACAACAGCGTCAACTACGGCCCGCACCGCGACATCGTGCGCGAATTTGTCGACGCCTGCCGCGAGTTCGGCCTGGGTATCGGTTTTTATTCCTCGCTGATGGACTGGCACCATCCCGACGGCTGGCGCTGCGCCTTCGACACCGAGGCGCGGCGGCGGTTCAACGACTATATCACGCAGCTGAATACCGAACTGCTGACCAATTACGGCAAAATCGACATCCTATGGTATGACGTTTCGGCGCCGATGGAATCCTGGGAGGGTTGGGATTCGCTCGAGCGCAACCAGAAGATGCGGCAGCTCCAGCCGCACATCATCATCAACGACCGCAGCCGCCTGCCGGAGGATTTCGGCACCCCGGAGGAGCACGTCACTGCGGCCGACCGCGACTGGGAGGCCTGCATGACCTTCAACGGCCTCAGTTGGGGCTACGTCGACTCGGCGCAGGCCGTGAACTACAGCTACAACGCCCAGCGCATTATCCGCATGCTGCAGACCTGCGCGAGCGGCGGCGGCAACCTGCTGCTCAATATCGGCCCCAAACCCGACGGCTCCGTACCCGACGACGCCGTCGAGCCGCTGACCAAGGTCGGCGCCTGGCTGGCGGAAAACGGCGCGGCGGTCTACGGCAAACTGGTCAAAAACAAGGGTGAAGATTCACAGTGGTTCGGCTCCAACGGCATCTCTTCCGCTACGTCCGACGGCAGGTGCGTCTACCTCTGGCACTGGATCTGGCCCGTCAACGGCGTGACGGCCGTCGGCGGCTATATGACGGCGCCCAAAAGGGTCTATCTGCTCAAAGACGGCGCCCCCGTCGAGTTCGAGCATAAAGGCCACAGAATCCTGCTCAAAAACCTGCCGAATACTTCGCCCGACACCCACGCCGGGATCGGCGTCATCGCCATGGAGTTCGACGTGCGGCCCGAATACACCTTCGCCACCTATTACCCGCAGCTGCACGGCGGCCGCGATATCGCCGGCGACAATAAAATTTAGGAGGGCGGCCGATGATTGCTCTGGTAGCCAAATGCTTTGTCCTGCCGGGCAAAGAAGAGGAGTTCAAGGCGCTGGCGGCGCCCCTGATCGAGGCGAGCAACCTCGAGGACGGCTGCCTTTCCTACGGCCTTTTCCGCGCGAAAGACGGCGCGCACCTCGCCTTCGTCGAACGCTGGAGGGATGCCGCCGCGCTCGAGGCGCACAACAACAGCCCGCATTTTACTTCTATCGTGCCCCGCTTCGCCGCGCTGGTGTCCAAACCCGGCGAGGTCGAGTTTTACGAGGAGTTCTGACAACACGGAGGGATTCGATTTGAAAGTCGTCGCGTTTAACGGCAGCCCCAACCGTGAGGGCAACACCTGGCAGGCGCTGAAAATTGTCACCGATGTCCTCAACAGCAGGGGCGTGGAAACCGAAATCATCCATGTCGGCGGGAGCCCCGTCAAAGCCTGCGCCGCCTGCGGCATGTGCGGCCGCAACAAAGACGAGCGCTGCGTGCAGGCGGACGACCCCGTCAACGACTGGATTCAGCTCATCAAACAGGCCGACGGCCTGCTGCTGGGCTCGCCCGTCCATTACGCGGGCATCGCGGCGGGGCTGAAGGCCTTCCTTGACCGCGCGTTTTTTGTGCAGGGCTCAAACGGCCGCCTGTTCCGGCACAAGGCGGGTGCGGCGCTGGTCGCCGTCCGCCATTCCGGCGGCGTCGGCTGTTTCAACGAGCTCAACAACTACCTGACCTGTTCGGAAATGCTCATCCCGGGTTCGAATTACTGGAATGTCATCCACGGCGCGAAGCCCGGCGAGGTGCTGCAAGACACGGAAGGCGTGCAGACGCTGCAAATCCTGGGCGAGAATATGGTGTGGCTGCTGTACATGATAAGCGGCACGCGCGGGAACCTTGACGAACCCGAAAAAAAGGTCAAACAGTTTATGAACTTCATCCGCTGAACCGGCATAGAGCCGGGGAGAAGGGGGAACAGGCATGACCATCGTGAAATTTATCTGCAGTGTGCTGGCGATGCTTCAATTCGCCGGGATGACGCTTAATATCATCCCGTTTCCGAAGGACGTCGACTACGGCGGTACGGCCTATGTCGAACCGCAGGTGAGCGAATGGCTGACGCTCATCGAGAACGGAACCAGCCGTTATTCCATCGTCCGCGGAGCGGGTGCCGGCCCTTCCGAAGTGACGGCCGCGAACGAACTGCAAAAATACCTCGAGCAAATCAGCGGCGTCAGGCTCGTCGTCAGAACCGATGCCGCCTTCCCTTCCCCCGGCGAAATCATCGTCGGCAAAACCAACCGCGAGGAGACCGGTACCTATACCATCGACCGTAAAGCGCTCGGCGACGAAGGTTTCCGCCTGCTGGTCAGCGGCCAAAGACTGATTATCGCGGGCGGCGAACTGCGGGGCACCCTGTACGGCGTCTATACCTTTCTCGAGGAGCAGCTCGGCTGTCGCTGGTTCACCGACGACGTTACGACGATTCCACGGACAAGCGTCGTGAAAATCAACGCGCACCTCGACGACACCCAGATTCCCGCCTTTGAGGCGCGCCATCTCAACGGAGACGCGAGCGAAGCGTGGCAGGTCAAGCAGAAGGGCAACGTGCATGTCAACACGCCCGCATGGGGCGGCGGCTACAACAACGTCACCTGGGACGTCAGTCTGGATAAGCTCGTGCCCGACAGCCTCTTTGATGAACATCCCGAATACTTTGCCTACCGGGAGGATACGGGCGAGCGTACGACGGCCCATGTCTGCCTGTCCAATCCCGGCGCCTTGCAAACCGCCGTCGCCAACGCGAGGAAGCTTATCCAAAACGCCGCGCCGGGGCAAAACATCCTGCATGTGGGGCAAAAGGATAATCAGGACTATTGCCAGTGCCCTGCCTGCAAAGCGCTGTACGAACAATACGGCGCCGTTTCCGCGACGATGGTGCTGTTTACCAACGCGCTGTCCGACGCGCTGTCGCAGGAGTTTCCGGCGGTGACATATACCTTCTACGCCTATCTCGAATGCGAGGCCCCGCCCGTCAACCTCAAGTGCAACGCGAACGTGACGCCGGTGCTGTGCCCCATCCACGCGTGCTACGCGCACCCGGTCAATCAGTGCGGCCACCTCGACGGCGAGCAGTACGAGACCTTCTCCTATCGTTTCGGCAATCCCGAGCCGGCCTATGTGGATATTGTCGAGGGCTGGGGGAAATCGGCCGAAAAGATTTATATCTACAACTACACCGTCAACTTCCTCAACTACCTGCAATTCGCGGCGAACCTGCAGACCTTCGCCCCGAACTTCAAGTATTACAGTGAGAATAAGGTCGCGGGTATCTATTACAACTGCGGCGGCGGGCACAATATCGCGGCGTTCAACCAGCTGCGCAACTATGTCAAGGCCAAAACCATGTGGGACCCCGACTGCGACGTCGAGCGGCATATCAACGAGTTTCTGGCGGCTTATTACGGTGAAGCGGCGCCTTATATCAAAGATTACCTGGACTACATCACCGCGAAAGTGATGGCGACGACGCATTCGTTTGTCATGGAATGGCACTATCAAACGGCGCTGCTGACCAACGCCGAGGTCGCAAAACTCGACCGCCTTTGGGACAAAGCGGAAGCGGCCTCCCTGACGCCCGAGCAGCGTTTCCGTGTCGAGACGGCCCGTCTCTCGTTCCGGTACAACAAAGCGAACACGTTCCGCGGGGAGTTCAGCATCTTGAATCCTTACCGGGGCAAACTGAACGAGCAGCTGTACGACGACCTCAAAGCCCACGGCATCTCGATGATCTGCGCCTTTTCCCCCATGCCCCCGAAGGAAGAAATCAACTTTTTCCTGACCGCCCCGGTTGATTGGCGTTAAACTTCTCAACATATTTTATTGAAACAGGAGATGTTCCGGTGCTAGAAATCAACAACCTCGCCAAAACCTACAAAGGCGGCAAAAAGGCCGTCGATGGCATCTCGATGAAAGTCGAGACGGGCGATATTTTCGGATTCATCGGCCCCAACGGGGCGGGGAAAACGACGACCATCAAGGCGGTCACGGGCATCCTCGAGTTTGAAAGCGGCGAAATCCTGATCGACGGCATGTCGGTGAAGAAGGAGCCGATCGCCTGTAAAAAAATCACGGCGTATATCCCCGACAACCCCGACATCTACGAGTTTATGACCGGCATCGCCTTCATCAACTTCGTCGGCGACATTTATCAAGTCGAAAAGGGCGTTCGCGAGGAACGGGTCAAAAAATACGCGGACCTTTTTGAAATGACCGCCAACCTCGGCGACCGGATATCCTCCTATTCCCACGGTATGAGGCAGAAAATCGCCATCATCGCCGCGCTCATCCACAGCCCGAAACTGCTGGTGCTCGACGAGCCTTTTGTCGGCCTCGACCCCAACGCCTCGTATATCCTCAAAAACATCATGCGCGACATGTGCGCGCAGGGCTGCGCGATTTTCTTTTCGACACACATCCTCGAGGTGGCGGAGAAACTCTGCAACAAGGTCGCCATTATCCGCGAGGGCAAGCTGGTTGCCTGCGGCCCCCTTGAGCAGGTCAAGGGCGACGAGAGCCTCGAACAGGTGTTTTTGGAGTTGAGCGGCCATGGGGAATGAATTGAAACTGCTCCTGCGCGTCGAATGGAAGCGGCTGCTCGATTCACTGAATCCCGGCCGGTCGAAGTCACGCGCCGGCAGCCGGAAGACCGCCTTGTTCTCCGCCGTCGTCTTAGCGGCGGCTGGTCTCCTGATTGCCTACGCTGTGTTTTACTTTGTGCTCATCGCGCAGCAGCTGCAAAAGGCGGACGCGATGCGCGTTCTGCCAGAGCTGGTCATGGCGATATGCAGTTTCATGGCCGTTTTTACCTCGATTTATAAAGTCAAAGGGACTTTGTTCGGCTTCGGCGATTATGATTTTATCATGTCGCTGCCCGTCAAAACCGTCACGGTTGCCGCCGCCAAACTGCTGATGCTGTATTTCATGAATCTGTTCTTTTGCGTGTTCCTGCTCTTGCCGGCCGGGGCCGTCTACGCTTATTACGAGTCGCCCGGCGCGTGGTTCTATGCGGCCTTTTTGCTGCTGTTTCCCTTTGTGCCCCTGGTTCCGGTCGTTATCGCCGCCGTCATCGGCGCGGCCATTCATTTCGTGTCGGCCGGTTTCAAGCACAGCAACGTCGTCAACCTGGCTGTTACGCTCGCGCTGTTTGTGGGTTTGATGTTCGTATCCTTCAACACCGGCAACTTCTTCCTCAACGCGGCCAAAATCGGCGGCTCCTTCACGGCGGGTTTCGCCAGGGTTTATCCGCCGGCCGGCTGGTATGCCAAGGCGCTGTTCGAGGGGAACGCCGTGTTTTTACTCCTGTTTATCGGCGTATCGCTGCTGACGTATCTGCTGTTTTCCTATGCCGCCGCGTCCAGGTTCAAGGCCATCAACACCCGCCTGGCCGCCGTGGCGGCGAAGTCGGATTACCGGCTCAAAGAACTCAACGTTTCTTCCGCGTTCGCGGCATTGTATAAAAAAGAACTCAAACGCTTCTTTTCCTCCACCAACTATGTGCTCAACTCCGCGGTCGGCATCCTGCTGTTTACCATCGCCTCGATTGCCATTCTCTTCGGCGGGGTAGATAAACTCGCCGTTATGATGCAGATGGCCGGCCTCAAGGAGATGCTTGTCTCTTTCGGACCCGTCGCGGTGTCGGTGTTTATCGCGCTGTCGTGCACAACAGCGTGCAGCGTTTCCCTTGAGGGGAAAAACCTCTGGCTTGTCAGGAGCCTGCCCGCGCCGGTGAAACTCGTCTTTTTGAGCAAAATAGCGGTCAACCTCACCTTGTCGGTGACGGCGAGCGTTATTAACGGCACCATCTTTATTATTGTGCTCAAGCCCGGCCTGGCGGGCGCGCTGCTGTTTTACGCGGTGCCCCTGGCTTATTCCGTGTTTACGGCACTGATGGGGCTGGCGGTCAACCTCGCGTACCCGAACTTTTCCTGGACGAACGAAATCACCGTCATCAAGCAGAGCGCCGCCGTCATGATTGCCCTGGTTATCGGCCTGGCCGCGGTCGCCGCGCCGATTGCCGCCATCGCCGCGCTGAAAACGGTACATGCCGTATGGGTCGAGGCGGCCGCCGCCGCCCTGCTCGCGTGTATCAGCGCAGTCCTCTACCGCCGCATCATGACGCGCGGGGTTAAGACTTTTGAAGCATTTGAATAAATACCCGCTATCACCCACAAAAAAAGGATGAAAACATGAAAAGACTGCTCGCCTTATCCCTTTCGCTGCTGCTCGCCGCCGCTCTGACGATGTCTGTTCCGATAGCGGGATTTGCCGCGGAGGAACCTCAATGCCCCTTGCTTGTCAACATCACGACCGACCGCAGCAGCTATTCGACCCTTGGCATCGCGGAGTTTACAGTAACTGTGACCAACGGTTCGCAGGCGGCGGTCGACGGCATCAGCGCCGAATTGCTCGCCGGCCAGCTCGCGCCGCTCGGCAGTAAAAGCGTTATCAAAGCCGAATCCGAGTGCCTGCTCCCCGGCGAAAGCATCGGCTTTATGTTCAAAGCAACGCTGAACAAAGAAACCGTTGCGCTTAACGCGTTTCAGCGTTTCGGGCTTGGTTTTATCAGGTTATGGTACAAAAATATGCCCGTCGCCGACAACGGCTTCGACAACGGACGAACGCATTCGGACACGTCCAAAACAATCAAGTTTGGCAACTTTACCGTCTCGGCCGTTGTCCGCGTCTGGTATCACGGCACCGTCGTTCCCGGCAATACGGCGGAAATCGTCGCGTATTATAACCGGCACGCCAACGCGATGAAAACGTATCCCTTGCGCGTGACGGTCTCAAAGAGCGACGGCACAACAAGCAAACTCAATTATATCTCCGGCGGCTCCGCGATGCGGGACCTTGCCGAAAATATGCTCCCGAACGACTACAGCGAAAAACCCGCCCTGACATTTGTCAATGGTGTCAGCGGCGGCAGAACGCTCGCGTCCTATCTGCCGCGCGGCGACAGCAACCTGATGAGCGAGCTCGACCCGCTCGGCGCCAACGGCGTGAAGTTGGCCACCATCTCTGTCAGCGGCGGCAGCCGGACCGTTACCATCATTATGAACGATGACGCCGCCTCAGGCCCGACCGCGCTGACAGATAAGCCGGTCTATATTTCACAATGTATGGACACCTTGAACATCACGCCGGAGGACCTGGCGCCCTTTACCGTGGAGAGCGCAACCGCCGCCTACAGCGGGTGTAAAATCGTGGCTGTTTTCGATATACTCGGCCGAATGACCAAACTGGATGTGACCACCCCTGTGCGGATTGTCTGCGACCTCAAATACGGCGTCATTCAGCTGAACAACACCGATGTTACCGGTACCTATAACGGCAACTATACTTTCGTGTATTGACTGGGCGGAATCGGGGGGACGGATCTCCGATATTTCATCTGCCGAAACGGCACCGGCGATAGATTAGCACGACGGAGAATCGTACCCCTTATCCTGGCGGTTCTGACATCCAAACCAAATGAGTGGACAGCCCATGAAGAAATATCTTATCGCGGCGGGGATGCTGGGGTTCATCATTGCTGTATGTGTGTTCAGCAATATCGGTGAACTCTATGCACTGCCGCTGCAAACACCGGCAGCGTTTTTGGCTGGTATGCCGTACATGACCTGTAACGCTTTCGGCCGGGAATTCATCCTCATTCAGCCCAGTTCTACTTTCTTCGTTTATTTGCTCGGCGTCATCATGATGGCGTTGGGCGCTTATTTTCTTAAGACAAGGCGCGGCGAAAAATCCCGGCTTTATTTAGGGGCCGGGTTCATCCTGTGGGGCATCAGCGCTTTGGCCGCGGGCACCAGTTACCAGGCCTTCGGCTATGAACTGAAATGCCGTGGGCGGGAATACTGCCTGTTTACCAGCAATTGGGAACTGGTCTACATGCTGCTGGCGGCTTACTGTATCAACTGCGTGATGATTGCCGTCGGTTATGAAACCCTGCAACAGAAGGGCAGGCAGCTCATCATTAAATTTGCCGTTATCTACAGCCTGGCCTATTCGGTCTATATGCTTGCCGGCTCGATGATCCCGAACAGATTCGTCATCTCATACGAGGGGTTTATCGCTTTTATTGGCATCAACTTCGTCATCATGTTCATAGTGAACGTTTATCAATATCACGTGAGAAAAGACAAATTCAACAGGAACATGATCATCATCTGGCTTGCCTTTATCGTTGTCAACGCGGGGTATTTCATTTATCTTTACAGCGGTATTGCGGCGCCTTTGTATGAGCATTACGGAATATGGTTCAATGCGAACGATATGCTGCATGTGTTGTTGATAGCCTGGTCCGTGCTGATTTTCTTTCTCATTCGCAACAACACGGGGAACGCTGCCGGACGGCGGGCTGCAAGCTGAAGCATCGGCGCAACGATAAAGTTAAGCCCCGGTGCGTCAGACAAACGAACCGGGGCTTCATCAATATCAACAAATGCTACTTTGCCGACGCTGCCGCGTTGGCGGTGGCCTTTTTCTTGTTGGTGGCCATTTCCTCAACGGTTTTAACGGGCACCCGCACGGCGCCCCGGTAATCGTCTTTGGTCGGCAGCAAACCGCCCTTGGCAAAGCGTTCTTTGGCGGCTGCAATCGCTTCGGTATATTGCGGGAGCCATTCCTCCTGCGCGATGAGCATTTCGTCGACCATCTGCCAGACCTCGGGCGGGTTGCAGACTGCGCCGGTCAGCGGGTCCATCAGCGCGGCTTGTTTAAGGAGTTTAACATCGCCGCGCACTGCGGCCTCGACCGCGAGGCGCTGTACCCATACGCTTTGCGCGCAGACTGCCGCGCAGCCCAGCGGCAGGTCGCCGACGCGCGGCACCGATATGCCGTTGCCGTCAACATAGCAGGGGACTTCGACGATGCAGTCCTCGGCAAGGTTGGTGATGCAGTTGTTGTTGACCACGTTGAAACAGCCGCGGTAGCGCCGCCCGGTCTCGAGCCCCTCGATGATATGGGAGCCGTGCTCCTCGCTGCGCTGCGAGCCGTCGTAGCGCTTCGCGGGTTCTTTCAGCCAGTTGGGGAAGTCGGTCTCGAACCAGTTGCGCCCTTCCAGGCATACACGCAGGTAGCCGCCCGTTTTGCCGCCGCTCCAGGAATGGTCGCTGATCCAGTCCTTGATTTCGTCCGGGCGCTTTCGGTACCATGCCAGATACTCCGAGAGGTGCCCGTTGGATTCCGTGGAGTAGCAGCCGAAGCGCCTGAGCATGTCCACGCGGACCTTTTCGCCGGGGGCGATGAGCGTGTCCGCCTCGTAAGCGGCCAGCAGTTCGTCCCCGCTGATGAGCCGCCCCTTGTGCTTGATTTGGATGTACCACGTCTGGTGGTTGATGCCCGCGCAGAT
>Ga0116186_1002162_pt1 | contig 18231 bp, 6 predicted proteins | sample AD_JPNNA4_MetaG_FD_89806 | JGI IMG/M metagenome (GOLD analysis project Ga0116186, IMG submission 89806) | Active sludge microbial communities of municipal wastewater-treating anaerobic digesters from Japan - AD_JPNNA4_MetaG | ecosystem: Engineered > Bioreactor > Anaerobic > Digestate | place...
CTCCGACGTCCTCTGACGAGTGCTGCTAGCCATGGACGGCGTCTGGGCCTGAAAGATCCTTTCCTCAGCAAAATTGCTCTGAAGGTTATTGAAGTAAGCGGAGACGCATACACCGAATTGAAGGAAAAGAAGGATTACATTCTGAATATAATTGACGTTGAGGAAAACAGGTTCTATGAGACATTGGACCAGGGGCTTTCAATTCTTCAGGGGTACATTGACGATCTGAAGCTGACAAATACAGGCACATTGTCAGGGGAAAATGCCTTCAGGCTATATGATACCTACGGTTTCCCACTGGATCTGACTAAAGACATACTGGAGGAGCAGGGTCTATCGGTTGATGAGGAAACCTTCCAGAAGGAGATGCAGAACCAGAGGGAAAGGGCAAGGGCAGCAAGGGCTGACAGCAGTACGGAAGGCTGGAAGGAAGATATATATGCAAAGATTGACTGGAGCATAAAGACCAAGTTCGTGGGATATGAAAGTTTTTCTTCAAAAGCGGTTGTCAAGGCAATAGTAAAGGAAAATGAATTGGAAGACGCAGCAAATGAAGGGGATGAGATAAGCGTAATACTTGATGTCACACCTTTCTATGCTGAAAGCGGCGGACAGGTAGCCGATACCGGAAGGATAATCGGAGAAGGCTTCGAGTTGGATGTAAAAGACTGCAAGAAGGTCACCGGAGAAAGATTTGCCCATATATGCAATGTAATCAGCGGAGAAATAAAAGTCGGGGACTCTTGCATAGCAGAAATTGATTCCGGGAGAAGAATGGCAACTGCCAGGAACCACTCAACCACACATCTGCTGCATAAGGCATTGAGAAAGTACCTGGGAACTCATGTTGAGCAGGCAGGCTCTTATGTTACGCCGGAGCGTTTAAGGTTTGACTTCACTCACTTCAAGGCGATGACAAAGGAAGAGCTTGATAGGATAGAAAAGGAAGTTAATGAAGCAATCCTTGCAAGCTATGAAGTAATTACAAAGGAAACCTCCATAGATGAGGCTAAAAAGCTTGGAGCTATGGCGCTATTCGGAGAGAAATACGGTGATATTGTAAGAGTCGTCAAGATGGGTGACTATTCCATTGAGCTTTGCGGAGGCACACATTTGAAGACTACAAGCCAGGCGGGCTTCTTCAAGATAATAAGCGAAGGGGGCATAGCTGCCGGAGTCAGAAGAATTGAAGCGGCTACAGGAGTAAAAGCTTACGAATTTATTAAGGAAGAAGAAAAACTGATGAACGAGCTTTGTGAAAAACTCAAGGCTCATCCAAGTGAATGTGTCAAGAAAATGGATACAGTACTCAAGCAGCTTAAGGATACGGAAAAGGAAGTATCCGTGCTGAAATCAAAAATGGCGGCGTCAATGCTGGATGAGCTTGTAGCCGGGGCACAAGAGGAGAAGGGTGTAAAATATCTTGTTACAAAGCTTGACAACATTGGCATTGACAGCCTGAGAGAAATGGGAGACAAACTGAGAGATAAGCTGGGAACCTCCTTTGTAATGCTTGCCTCTTTTGACGGAGAAAAGACAGTCCTGGTTGCAATGGCATCAAAAGATGCGGTTTCCAAGGGTGTACATGCAGGAAACATCATAAAGGAAGCTGCAAAGGTTGCAGGAGGAAGCGGCGGCGGAAGGCCGGACATGGCACAGGGAGGAATTAAGGACTCGGATAAGGTCGGAGCTGCCTTGGATGCAGTGCCGGAGATATTGAAAAACATGGTGAAGTAGCAAAGTAACAATAATAAAGGGATATTGCCGATTAAGCAGTCGGCAATATCCCTTTTTTACTGTGAAGAATGCTGCGCATTCTTCTATCTTTGTGCTTCGTACTGTCTCAAAAGCTTGACAAACAACTCCGGAACCTTTGCCATTTTATCGGGAGTTTCTACGAAGGAAATACGGAACTGTGTGCTACCCGGGTTGGATTCACCTTTTTCAACATTATAGAATCCTTTCATCGGAGCTACCAAAAGTGTTGTCTCAACTCCATCCAGGTTGACTGATCCTTCTCCTGCGCAGTACAGAACGAACTCAGTTGCATCAAATCCCGGTTTTACAACATTTCTGACATCGATTACCGAGTAGATGGATGCATCAGGGCTTGAAACTATTAAGCCCGGTTCCTGTTTCTTCAGTCCGTTATACACATTAAATATCAGTTCCTTGTAGTATTCTCTGATATTCTTGCACCATGCGGCTATTTGTTCCTTGCTTTCATGAGCCAGGGCACCGAAGATATACTGGCCGATTGCATTAGCGCAAAGGTTCGCAGTATATTCAGCCACAGAACGGTTATTAAATTCGGGGCTGTCTGTAATCAGGGCACCGATTCTCAGGCCGCAGGCATTCCAAACCTTTGAAGTAGTTTCAATGCTCATTCTTCTGCCTTCGATACCGGGTACATCCGCATCGGAAACTCCCCAAACGCTTACAAGCTTTCCGCCTTCGTCATAGAAGAGCTCGCGGTAAGCTTCATCGCTTACAAACCACATATTGTATTTTACGCACAATGCTGCAAGTCCTTTAAGGGTTTCATAATCATATAACTGGCCTGTCGGATTGTCATAAGGTATAACAAGAAGTGCTCCGGGATTATGCTTCTTAATTGCTTCTTCAATTTTATTCAATTCCGGAAGACTGAACTTGCCGTTCTCATTCAATGTACGGGTTACAGTAACAATTTTTCGTCCGATTCTCTCAGCAAAGGAAATATAATTGGTGTAGGCCGGGTCAATTACCATAAGGGGTTTTTCATCAGTACCTGCCGGTCCGCAAACACCCAATAACACTAATTCCATCGTAGCAGATCCGCCGTCAGTTATCTGAACGTACAATTTGCTCGTGTCGAAGCCTTCACATTTGAGGATGTTCTTAAAAGCATCCTGACACTCTGTAAAGCCTGCAGTTGTTGTATACCTTATGACGCCCTTTGCAAAGGGGCTTTCAGGTGCATCAAGCGAAAACATTCTTTTTTGCATTGCAGGATTGGTAGGAAGTGAAACATTACCTATACCTACATTTATTACGGCCTGGGGTTTGACCTTCCGCTCCTCGTATTTCATCTGAGCCAATCGGACGCTTGACGGTGTCCTTGATTCAAAGTGAGCGGATAATACTGGTTTACTCATTTCTTTAAAACACCCTTTCTCATTGATATTTATTTATTATAACCATTTTATGAACAATAAAAGTGTTTTTTCAGCTCTATACTATTTTAACATTAATTGATAAAGTTTTCACTATATTTTCACATTTTAATTAAAACTGGCTTTTTTGATGGGATAGGTTTATTCAAGTGTGCAAAACCCTCATTGAAATCTTGTTATAAAATCCGGCTTATAGGGGAAAATATTGCATAGCGCAATTTACAAATATGCAAAAGTATGGCTATGAGGTGACAGGATGAAAGCTGTAATAATGGCCGGGGGAGAAGGTACAAGACTCAGGCCGGTGACCTGCGGAATACCAAAGCCAATGGTGCCGGTTCTTAATAAGCCGGTAATGGAATATACCATAGAGCTGCTTAAAAAGCATAATATAACCGATATTGCTGCAACACTGGCATACTTTCCTGCAGTGATTACCGATTATTTCGGAGACGGCGGAGAATTCGGCGTAAATTTGAAGTACTATATAGAGCATACACCCCTGGGAACCGGCGGAAGTGTAAAAAATGCAGAGGATTTCTATGATGATACCTTTATTATTGTCAGCGGTGATGCCCTGACTGACATAGATTTGGAAAAAGCACTGGAATTTCATAAATATAAGAAATCGAAAGCTACTCTGATATTGAAAAAGGTACCCATACCTCTGGAATACGGAGTTGTTATTATTGACGAAGAAGGTCGAATAACAAGCTTTTTGGAAAAGCCCAGTTGGGGAGAGGTGTTCAGCGACACCATTAATACCGGTATATATATACTTGAGCCTGAAGTGCTTGACTATTACAAGAAGGGCAATAATTTCGACTTCAGCAAGGATTTGTTTCCAAAGCTTTTAAGAGACAATGTCCCCATGTACGGATATGTTACTGAAGAATATTGGAATGACATCGGTGACCTGAGAGTATACAAGGAGGTAAATTTTGATATTTTGGCAGGGAAGGTCAAAACCGCTATCAGATACAGGCGGCTTGGCGAGGATATATGGATAGGTGACGGTTGTGAGATTGCCGACAGCTGTAATCTTATAGCACCGGTGCTTATAGGAAACAACTGCAGAATCAAAGGCAGGACTGTAATAGAAGCCTCAATATTAGGCAATGACACAGAAGTAGAAGAAGCAACCTCCATAAAGAAAAGCATAATATGGAAAAATTCAAATATAGGAAAGAATGTCCAGTGCAGGGGAGCAGTTATTTGCAGCGGAGCAGCAGTAAAAAGCGGAGTGCATATTTTTGAAAATACCGTTATTGGCAGTAATACCACTTTGGAAACGGGCGCGATAATAAAGCCGGATATCAAGATATGGCCTGAAAAGGTCATTGAGGAAGATGCCGTAGTGACCCAAAATCTTGTATGGGGTACGAAAGTATCAAAAACAATATTTGGTCACAGGGATGTCAGCGGGGATGTAAACGTAAGCCTTACGCCGGAATTTGCTTCTCGGCTTGGTTCTGCTTTCGGCTCAATACTGAAGGATGATTCCAGAATCATTGTCAGCAGCGATGGTTCGAACTCTGCTGAAATAATGAAAAAATCACTGATATCCGGAGTGCTGTCTACAGGTATAGGGGTAATAAGTATTGAAAATGCAGCGGTGCCTATAATGAGGTTTGCCGTCAGATTCTACAAGGCAGAAGGCGGAGTTCATATATGGAAGGATTATAGGGAAGAGAACAAAGTGCATCTTGAATTCTCAGGCAATGGAGGAATAAGTATAGACAGATCCATTGAGAGAAAAATAGAGAACAGCTTTATCAGGGAGGATTTCAAAAGATGCAATGCAGATAGGATCAAGGACATAATAAGGGCGGGCAATTTCACTGATTTCTATATCCAAAGCGGCATTAACATGCTGAAAAATACCGATAGGATAAGGAGCTCCGGGCTTAAGCTGGTTGCAGCTTCAATATCCTCACAGATAGCCGGATTAGCTCAAATGCATCTGAAAAATATGGGCTGTTCGGTGGAGACGGATAACGCTTGGGACAGGTATAAGATGCGGATCAGGGATAATGTCAGTGTAAGGGCATATTACGAGCATATAGCCGAGCTGACTGTTAAGAGCGGGTCATGTATGGGAGTAGTATTCAGTGAGGATGGAGAAAGTTTTGTGCTTATTGACCATAAGGGCAGGATACTGGATAAGGATAAGCAGATTGTCCTGATTTCATTAATAATACTCAAGACAGGAATGGACAAAAGGCTTATAGTTCCCCATACGGCATCAAGAGTGATAGAGGAAATGGCCAAGTGCTACAGCATAGAGGTCGTGAGGACCAAGAATACCCCTGCGGCGATTATGAGAGAGATGTTTCAGCATAATGCCGGACTGGAAGAACCTTTGTTCCAATATATACTTAACTTTGACGGAATTTGGGGTATAGGGAACCTGATTGACTTTATGGCAGGCAATTCTGTAACACTTTATGATCTGGTAAATGAGCTTCCTCATTTCCATATGGAGAAAAATGAAGTAAAGTGCGACTGGCAGCATAAGGGAAGGGTAATAAGAGAAATCATTGAGGAAAACAAGAACAGAGAGATTGAGCTCTTTGAAGGGGTAAGGATAAATAGTGAAAACGGATGGGTTCTTATACTTCCTGACAGCGAAAGGCCTGTGTGCAATGTTTATGCAGAAGGAGTATCCGAGGAGTATGCAAGAGAGCTTGCCGCTGAGTTCACCGACAAAATAAAAAGCATAGTATCTGCTGCAGATAAGAATAATATGACACAATTATAAGTCTGCATAACCAAGCAAGAGCTTGTATAGTATAGCAGGGCACACTTTTATGTATTTTGGCAACAGGCCTCTGATATGGCTTTGGATAAAAGTTCGTGAAGCCGGCAGGAGGCCGGCTTAGGTGTCTCGGGCCATGGAGGGCCTTTTGGCACCGTCAGAACTTTTCCAAGGGCATTGCAGTAGGCCTGTCAAAATCATAATCCGTGTGCCTCGATATACTATACTGTCTCTTGCGGAGGGTTATGCAAACTTCAGATACGCCGCATTATGCTTCTACAGCGTAAATATGAACTGAAGGAATGGTGAGGATTATATTGAATCTGGTAGCTAATTATTTCTATATGGCAGCATTTGTTCTTGCTGCTGTTTTGATATACTTGCTCAGCAGGCTGTTATACATAATTGACAGAGATGAACCGGAAGTATATGATGCAATACTGAATGCGGAGGAATTGGAGAAGCATGCATTGGAATTGGCACGAAAGCATGTTGTAGGCAAAAGGACAAAACAGTACTTCAGCCTTGAGGGCAGGATGAATAAAAACTTTCGTTTCATTACCTCCGTTTATAAGGACCTGAATGAATATGCAAATGAAAAAAGCAGTGTTACTCCGGCTGCAGAATGGCTGCTGGATAATTTTTATATTATAGAAGAACAGGTAAAGGAAATAAGGCAAAACTTATCCAGGAAGTATTATTCTCAGCTGCCCAGGCTGAAGTCGGGATTCCTGAAGGGATATCCGAGGGTTTATGCCATAGCCTTGGAATTGGTTTCTCATACTGACGGCAGATTTGACGATAAGCAGCTGGTAGGCTTCGTATCCGCTTATCAGTCCCAATCCCTGCTTTCAAACGGAGAGCTTTGGGCCATACCAATAATGATCAGGATGGCTCTTATTGAACATGTAAGACATGTTTGTGAAAGCATTTCATTATCGCAGCAGCAGTGGCATAAAGCTGAAAAGCTTGCAGAACAGATTCTTTCATTAAAGGATAGAAAGCCGGAAGAGCTGCTTGCCATTGCCAAGGAAAGCATGAGACAGCTTGAGGATATCAGCCCATCTTACGGCGAACATTTGCTTAATATGCTTAAAAAGCACGGCTTGGAAATAGCTCCCATAATACATTATATTGATGAAAGGCTGTCTGAACAGCATACTACTTCAGAAAGCATCACGCACCTGGAACACAAGGAACAGGCTGCCCGTCAGGTTTCAATGGGTAATTCCATTACCAGCCTGAGGTTTATATCCACTTTGGATTGGAAGGTGATTTTTGAAGAACTCAGCCAGGTTGAACAAATTTTAAGACAGGATCCGGCAGGTATATACCAGAAGATGGACTTTGCTTCAAGGGATAAGTATCGTCATGAATTGGAGATCCTTTCCAAAAAGCTAAAGGTATCAGAGATAAAGGTTGCGAGAAAACTAATAGAGTGCTCTGTGGAAGATAACAGGCATATCGGGTATTACCTGTTCAGGGAGCAGAAGGAACAGCTGCTGGACAGAATTGCCCGAAAGGGGATGCCTATCTATTCCCCGGCAGCGGTCTATTTCTTTTCAATTATTACTTTAACGGCATTATTAGTGTTTCTGTTGCTTAATTACTCATACAGGGAAGGTGCGGCGGGGTTTTGGACACAGCTTATGATTGCACTGGCAGTATTAATTCCGGCAAGTGATATTTCGGTTTCGGCAGTCAATTGGATACTTGTGCATATAAAGCCTCCGGCATTTTTGCCAAAGCTTGAACTTAAGGACGGAATACCGAAAGATGCAGCTGCAGTTGTTGTGATGCCTACACTGATAACAAAGGGCAGCAGTGCTGTTAAGCTGCTTTTGAAGCTTGAGGAATACTATCTTGCAAACCGGGAGGAAAACCTTTATTTTGCATTGCTTGGAGATTATAAGGACAATGACGGGGAAAAAGCCGAAGGGGATCAGGAGATTATTACAGCAGCAAGTGAGAAGGTAAGGGAGTTAAACAAAAAATATGGAGGCAGTGAAGATAAGTTCTTTTTTTTCCATAGAAGAAGGGTTTTCTGCAAAACCCAAAACAGATGGATGGGCTGGGAGCGCAAGAGAGGTGCCCTTTATGAATTTAATGAGCTGCTGCTGGGAGGCGAAGGGGCTTCCTTCGAGCATATTGAGGGAAATATCAGTGGCCTTAAAGATGTAAAGTATGTCATAACCATTGATTCAGACACGAAACTCAGTATTGAAACAGCAAAAAAGCTTATTGGTACAATTACACATCCTCTTAACAGAGCAGTTGTGGATGAGAGCAAATGTGTAGTAAAAGAAGGCTATGGATTGCTGCAGCCTCGCATCAATGTTGACATTGTAAGTGCAAACGCCTCCAGGTTTGCAAGAGTCTTTGCGGGGCAGGGCGGCATAGACATATATACAAATGCTGTCTCTGATATATATCAGGATTACTTTGGAGAAGGGATATTTACAGGTAAAGGGATATATGATCTTGCCGTGTTTCAGGGAATCTTAAGAAATATGATACCTGAGAACACGGTATTAAGCCACGACCTTATTGAAGGAGCTCATGTCAGGACAGGGCTGGTCACAGATATTGAGCTTATTGACGGATACCCTTCCAAATATAATGCCTGCTCAATGCGCCTTCACAGATGGGTAAGGGGTGACTGGCAGCTGCTGCAGTGGCTTTTTTCAAAGGTGCGTAATGCAAAGGGAGAGATCATCAGCAATCCGTTATCGTCAATAAACAGGTGGAAAATACTGGACAACCTGAGAAGAAGCCTGGTACCGCCCGGTTTGGTTCTGCTGTTTCTGCTTTCCCCATGGTTAATGCCCGGAAATGCCCTGGTATGGCTGCTGCTCACATTAATAGCTGCAGTTTTCCCACTTTTTGTGAGCTTTGCTGAAGTGGTAATGAACAAATATGACAGGAGGATCAATGAAGGGTCAGCCCGCGGAGAATTGGAAACACTGAAAAGGCCATTCCTGCAGTCGCTGCTTACACTGGCATTTCTTCCACATCAAGCCCAGCTTATGCTGGATGCAATAGTCAGAACCTTGGCTAGGGTTCTGATAACAAGAAAAAACCTGCTTGAATGGGTTACGGCGGCAGATATGGAGCTTGCACTGAAAAATGATATGGCAAGCTATTGGAAGCGTATGTGGTTATGTCCGGCAGCCGGGGCAGTTTTATTTCTTCTGAGCATGTTCAGAGCTCCGGAAGCAATCATCGGAGTGCTTCCGGTTGCTTTGTCGTGGATTGCAGCTCCGGCAATTGCTTATTGGGTTAGTGAGCCACACTCGGATAAGAAAAATGAACTGAACAAAAAAGAAATAAAGGAATTAAGGATATTGGCCCGGAAAACCTGGAGTTTTTTTGAGGATTTTGTAAGTGCATTGGACAATTACCTTCCCCCCGACAACTACCAGGAAGACCCTCCTAACGGTGTTGCTCACAGGACATCCCCGACGAATATTGGTCTGCTTCTTGCCTCGATAATGTCTGCAAGGGACCTGGGTTACATAAGCACATGGGAAATGCTCGAAAGACTTGACAATACAATTACTACAATAGAGAAGCTCAAGAAATGGAAGGGACATCTTTATAACTGGTATGATACCGTTACCTTGGAGGTCCTGAGGCCAAATTATATTTCAACAGTGGACAGCGGCAATTTTATCGGATACCTGATGACCTTGAGGCAAGGGCTGCTGGAGTATAAGAACAAACCCTCGGTTGATTCGGGTATGGTCATGGGGCTTAAGGACACCTCTGAACTTGTAAAGCTCGAAGCTGAACAATTGAGCCTGCCTGATGAGATTTTTGACAGGGCTTTGGAAGGGGATATGCTTGAGCAGCAAGGTTTTATTGAGCTGCTGACAGCAATAATCGGAAAGAATGATCTGAAGAGATTCAACTGGGGCATCAAGCTCTATAAGTCCGCAATCACACTGCTCAAGGAAATAAACAGCGGAAGCGCGCAGGGAAACAATGAGGAGCTGAAAATCAAATCGGAAGAGCTGATTGAAAGGATTGACAAGCTTATTGAAGAAACATCCTTCATTCCTCTCTTCGATAACAAAAGAAAATTGTTTTCAATAGGCTATAATGAGGAGGAGGAACAGCTTACAAAGTCCTACTATGACCTTCTTGCTTCGGAAGCAAGACAGGCAAGCCTGATTTCCATAGCCAGGGGTGAGGTCAGGAAGGAGCATTGGTTCATGCTCAACAGGACACTGACTGAGGTAGACGGATACAAGGGCTTGATTTCATGGACAGGTACAATGTTTGAGTATCTTATGCCGCTTCTTATTATGAAGGACTATTCAGACACACTGCTGCATGAGACATATGATTTTGTAATAAGGTGCCAGAAAGATTACGGATATAAAAGGAAAGTGCCCTGGGGTGTTTCGGAGTCCGGCTACTATAGCTTTGACTTCAGGCTGAGCTATCAGTATAAGGCCTTTGGAATACCGAGCCTGGGACTGAAAAGGGGACTTATTAATGATACGGTAGTAGCGCCCTATGCTACGGTTCTGGCCTTGATGGTAGATCCGAAAGAGTCATACAAAAATATCATAAAGCTGAAGGAGGAAGGGCTGGACAGTCCTTATGGCTTTTATGAAGCTATAGATTATACCCCCGAAAGATTAAAAAGGGGAAAAAGAAGCAGCATAGTGAGAAGCTTTATGGCTCATCATCAAGGTATGAGCTTTATGGCGCTGAATAATGTCATCAATGATTATATCCTGCAGGAAAGGTTCCACAGGGAACCTGTCATAAAAGCAGCGGAAATACTCATGCAGGAGAAGATACCCTCAAAGGTGATTTTTGCAAAGGATTACAAGGAAAAAATCGAACCCTTTGAAGTGGTTGTGAAAGAAGACGTTGAATACACCAAAGTTCTCGGACTGAACAACAACATACTTCCGGAAGTGCACATGCTGTCAAACGGGGATTATTCCGTAATGGTAACGGACAATGGTTCGGGATTCAGTAAATACAGGGACTTGGCTGTTACCAGATGGAGAGAGGACAGTGTTCTGAACTATTCCGGCATGTTCTTCTATTTACAGGATATCGACTCCGGTTCGGTTTGGTCAAATTCCCTGGCTCCTTGCAGTATACTGCCCAACAAGTACAAGGTAGTATTTTCTCAGGACAAGATATGTATTTCCAGGTCTGATGACGATATTGACACTAACACTGAGATAATTGTATCACCGGAGGATGACGCGGAAGTCAGGAGGCTTACCCTTACAAATCACGGTCAGCAGGTAAGAACATTAGAAGTAACAAGCTACCTGGAGGTTTCTATTGCCCATCAGTCTGCCGACTTGGCACATCCGGCCTTCAACAACCTGTTTGTTAACACGGAGTATTTGCATAAATACAACACGCTGTTGTCAGTTAGAAGGCCCAGGGAGGAAAAGGGAATACGCATGTGGGCATTTCATGAGCTGACGGTTCAGGAGGAGGTTCTTGGGGGAATACAATACGAAACCGACAGGGCAAAATTCATAGGAAGAGGTAATATGCTGGATAAGCCGGCGGTTGTCGGAGGGAGCCATCCTCTTTCCAATTCCGTAGGACCGGTGCTGGATCCCATAATGAGTCTGAGATGCAGGTTAAGGCTGCAGCCGGGTCAGACTGTCAAACTGAATTATATTACGGGTGTATCCGACAGCAAAGAAAAAATATTGCTGATGACAGAAAAATATCATGACTGTTCATCCATCGACAGGGCATTTGAGCTTGCATGGACCAGAAGCCAGGTAGAGATGCGGTATCTGGGCCTCAAGAAAGAGGAGATAGAAGTCTTCAGGCATATGATGTCCCAGATATTGTACCTGAGTCCGCTTAGAAGGAAGCTGGAAAGCTCTATAAAGGGAAACAGGAAAGGCCAGCCGGGGCTTTGGGCATATGGCATTTCAGGAGATTTTCCGATAGTGGCGGTATTTATCAGCAAAGCAGAAGAGCTGGATCTTGTAAAAGAGCTTATAAAGGCGCATGAATACTGGAGATTAAAGGGCTTGATAGTTGATGTTGTTATTATCAATGAAGAGGAGATCAGCTATTCGAGGCCCCTGTATAATATGCTCCAGGATATTATTTCTGTAAGTCATGCCAGAGATATGAGGGATAAAGCAGGAGGAGTGACAATAAAGCAGGGGTACTATATGCCTGAAGAGGATAAGCAGCTTATTGCGGCAGCGTCAAGGATAGTATTGAAGGGTAAATACGGGCCTCTTTCGGTACAGACAAAAGTGCGAAACGGCAAAAACGCTTTTGAGTACAAGATATGGAAGAGCAGAGGGAAAAAGCATAATAAGTACGATGTGAAGAAACTCGAGCTTAAGAACTTCAATGGTTTCGGAGGGTTTGACAAAGAAGGCAGGGAATATGTAATCAAGCTTACCGAAGGTATGAATACTCCTGTACCCTGGTGCAATATTATAGCCAATCAAAGATTCGGCTTCCTGATTACTGAATCCGGTGCCTCTACAACCTGGGCGGAAAACAGCAGAGAGAATAGGCTGACCACCTGGTCCAATGATCCTGTTATTGACCCATCAGGGGAGATAATATATATGAGAGATGAGGAAACGGGTGAAATATGGTCGGTTACCCCTCATCCCATAAGGACGAAAACTCCTTATATCATAAGGCACGGCTTCGGCTATTCGGTTTTCGAGCACAGCTGGAACGGAATCGAGCATGAACTGACTGAATTTGTTCCGGTGTCCGACAGTGTAAAACTGTGCATATTGAAACTCAGGAACGGCACTAATTCAAAAAGAAAGCTGTCGGCTATATACTATGCAAGAACTGTATTGGGTGTATATGAACAAGGTACGGTTCAGCACGTTTATACCGAAATGCACAGTAATGGCGCCATTCTTGCCAGAAACAACTATAATACCGATTTCCCGGGAAGGATAGTTTTCCTGGATACTAATGCAAAGGAAAGGTATTACACGGGAGACAGGAGGGAGTTTTTGGGCAATTTCGGAGGGCTTAAGCATCCGGAAGCATTGCGGAAGGATAAGCTCTCAAACACATTGGGAGCAGGTTTTGATCCCTGTATGTGCCTTCAAACAGTCTTAGAGCTGAAGCCCCGGGAACAGACAGAAGTGGTATTCATGCTGGGCCAGGGGGAGAGCCTTGAAGCTGTGAGTGTATACAGTGAAAGGTACAGAAATGTGAAGAAGGTGTATAAAGCTTTGGATGAGGCAAAAGCTTTCTGGGAAGATGTTTTAAGAAAAGTGACGGTTTTGACTCCCGATGAAAATATGAATATACTGCTGAACGGATGGCTGCTTTATCAGACATTAAGCTGCAGGATATGGGCAAGAACGGCATTCTATCAGTCGGGAGGAGCTTTTGGCTTCAGAGACCAGCTTCAGGATGCAATGGCAGTAATTGATGTGCTGCCTGATATTGCGAGAAATCAGATTCTGCTGCACGCTTCCCATCAGTTTATTGAAGGAGATGTGCAGCATTGGTGGCATCCCGGCTCCAATAAAGGTATACGTACAAGATTCTCGGATGATCTTTTATGGCTTCCATATGTAACGGTAAACTACATTAATAGGACGGGAGATATGCAAATACTTGAGGAAAGGGTTGAATTCCTTGAGGATGAACCGCTGAGGGAAGGAGAAGATGAAAAATACAAAATACCTAGCGTATCCGATGTCAGTTCTTCACTATATGACCACTGCGTAAGGGCAATTGAAAGAGCATTGAAATTCGGGCATCACGGTATACCCCTGATGGGGTCGGGAGATTGGAATGACGGTATGAGCACGGTAGGCAACAAGGGCAAGGGTGAAAGCGTATGGCTGGGCTGGTTCCTGTATGACATACTTATGAATTTTGCAGAGCTGTGCAGGCTGAGAAGGGATTTTAACAAAGCAGACCGATACATAAACATAGCAAAAGAGATTGCAAAGGCTCAGGAGGAAAATGCTTGGGACGGAAATTGGTATAGAAGGGCATATTTTGATAATGGTGCGGCGCTTGGCTCGGCAGAAAATACGGAATGCAAAATCGATTCCATAGCACAGTCCTGGTCAGTGATATCGGGAGCTGCAAATCCTGACAGGGCAAGGGAAGCCATGCAGGCAGTAGAACAGTACCTTGTAAAGTATGATGAAGGAATTATCAAGCTGCTTACACCTCCCTTTGATGAAGGAGATTTGGAGCCGGGGTATATAAAAGGCTATCCCCCCGGTGTAAGGGAAAACGGAGGCCAGTATACCCATGCGGCAACTTGGGTGATTATGGCCTATTCCATAATGAAAAACTCTGATATGGCCTGGAAGCTGTTTAATATGCTGAACCCCATCAATCATGCAAATACCATGATGGAAGCCTCAAGGTACAAGGTTGAGCCATATGTAATGGCCGCAGACGTATATGCCGTTCCTCCCCACACGGGAAGAGGGGGCTGGACCTGGTACACAGGCGCTTCGGGGTGGATGTACAATGTAGGAATGCAGCAAATACTGGGATTTAAGAAAAAAGCAGACAGGATTGTGATAGAACCATGTATACCGAGGGATTGGCCTGAGTACAATATTAGGTACAGGCACAACAAGAATACTATATATAATATAATAGTAAGAAATCAGAACAGGAGCGGCAATGCAAAGGCAGAAATCATACTGGACGGAAGGAAGCTTGAAGGAAATGAGATCCGGCTTGCCGAAGACGGCGCGGAGCATACCGCAGGGGTCATCCTAACATGACATTACTGTTACATATGTAAACATTTCCTTGAAATGAAGTATTATCTATATTATTATATATATATATGTGAACCTGGGGGTGTAATAATGAGCGATAGATTCGAAGACACAATGAAATTCAAGGTTGAGACAGATAAGAAGTATGAAGCATCGGATATACTTCTGTCTGTGTACAGCGCACTTAAGGAGAAAGGCTACAACCCCATCAATCAGATAGTGGGATACATACTTTCCGGAGATCCTACATACATAACAAGCCACAACAACGCAAGAAGCCTGATTAAAAAGCTTGAAAGAGATGAACTCCTTGAAGAGCTCGTAAGGGCTTATGTAGATGGGAAGTAGCTGCAATACGGTTCAGGAGAGATTAGTTTGAATAAAAGCTTAATCGCTTTTTTTTCTATTGCTGCATTAAGTGCAGCAATTACTGCTTTGCAGGATGTAAAGGCTTATGAGATTTCTGCATCTCGAGAAGAGGAATACGGCAAAGTAGTGATGATAGTCGGAGATTACCTGGATATTAAGGATATCAGCAGGATGGAGAATCTTTGCAGACTGGCAGGACGCAGCCATGTTGCCCTAATAAACAACAGGCAGCCGGGGAAAGCCGATGCGGCCAAATCAAAACTCATAATCGGTTCCGGAAAAAGGCTTGAATTGGATGCCGATATGGTTTTGGGAGACAGAAATGATATCAACAGGATCAAAGACAGAAATGCCAACAGTGAATATAAAAAATACATCGGATACATAGGCGATGCAATCAATAAGAAGGATGGAACTGCCTGCTATATTGGAAATGCAGATGCAGAGAAGAAGAACAGAAGCTCTATGTTAATTGCGGCGGATAGCAGCGGTGAGATTGATTCAGGGGAGACAGAGGATGTCATTATAGAAGATGCTGCTTTCCCGGGCGGAAAGAGAACTGATTATGACAGGCTGGCGGAATTGTACAAGCAATATCTGCCGGCTTCTTCATTTATTGTGATAGAGACAGGGGATATGGAAAGGCTGGAAGCCTTTAAAGGCTCCATGTCCGAGGAAGCCTACCAATCATATAAACAGGATGTGATGGAAAGGATTGACGGATTTGTAAAGGAGATAGTCGGTTACGGGGGTTTGAAAACTTTTATATTCATATCAACCTACCCTTCAAAATCAAACGCGGAAGCCGGCAATAAACTGACTCCGATTGTGGTTTATGAGGGAAGGGGGGGAGTGCTGCACTCAAACAATACAAGACGGAACGGCATAATTTTGAATACGGACATTGCAGATTATGTGCTCTATAAGCTGGGATACTTAACTGAATGTGCCGTTCTCGAATTGGATGAAAAAGCTTCGTTAAATGCTTTAGAGGATATGAATATGAGTATTTTAAGGACCTCCGTCCTGAGGGCTCCTGTTCTTACTTATTATGCGGTGTCAGTGATTGCGGCACTCGGGATGCTGTTTGCCGCGGCTGTTTTTTTTGGAAAGAAATGTGGACATTTTTGGTTTGGTACCGGGATTATAATTGCATATACAATGCTTCTGATTCCAATTGCATTTCTTTTAATACCCGCATCTTGCCAGGATTGGGGGCCTGTCGGATATGCAATACTGACTGCCGCTGTTTCTTTTGTATTGTCAATATTACTTCACCTAAGCTTAAGGAACAGGCTGAAGACTATTCTGGTAATCTGCCTGCTTCTGCAGGCAGGGCTTGCTGTTGATATACTTACAGGCAGCGAATTGATAAAAAAGTCTGTGCTGGGGTATGATCCCATAATCGGTGCAAGGTTTTACGGCATTGGAAATGAATATGCAGGGATGTTCATCGGCATTTCTCTAATGGTCTTTGGCTGTGTTTTGGAGCTTAGGGGAAGGAGATGCGGCAAGGCTGCCGCAGCAGCTTATTTTTCATCCTGCACACTTCTTCTTGGATTGACGTCTTTGGGCGCAAATTTCGGAGGGGCATTGGCAGGGGTTTTTGGTTATTTACTTGCTTATTTTCTGGTTTTTGATATAAAATTTAACAGAAGAAGTATTTTTACGGGAGTATTGATTCTGGGTTCAACTGCAGCCGCATTGATAATCGCGGACAGCCTGGGATTGACAAGGCAATCCCACATGGGAGGCCTTATAAAGGACACCCGTGCCAATGGCGCCGGAGTTATTGCCTCTGTGATAAGCAGGAAAATATCAATGAATATCAGGCTGATGAGATATACCATATGGACAAAAGTGCTGCTTTGCATAATAGGAGCAATATCCATCATGTTTTACAAGCCCGTAAAACAGATGTTCTATATATTCAACAGGTATAAATATCTGAGATACTCATGGATGAGTATTGCAGCTTCAGCCGCCGTGGGCTTCGCAGTAAATGATTCAGGAATTGTAGTAGCTGCAACAGCGATGATATTTATGGCATTTACCATGTTGATTATGTGTATAGGAGAAGGAAAGGTGGTCTGAAGATGGATTACAGGATTTTAGGAAGTTCAGGGCTGAGAGTATCCAGGCTCTGTTTTGGAAGCCTCACCATCGGGCCCCTGCAGGCGGGACTTGATCTTGAAGAAGGGGCATCAGTGATAAGAGCCGCCTTTGATATGGGAGTTAACTTTATAGACACAGCGGAGCTTTATAGAACATATGATTATATAAGAAAAGCTGCAGAAGGAAGAAGAAAGGATATAATAATATCAACAAAGTGCTATGCCTATACCAGGGAAGGTGCTGAAAAAAGCCTTAGAAAAGCACTGGATGAATTAAATACGGATTATATAGATATTTTTTCGCTTCATGAGCAGGAAAGCGAGCATACATTAAAAGGGCATCAGGAAGCCATTGAATATTTTATTAAGGCAAAGGAAAAGGGATATATCAGGAGCATCGGCATATCTACCCATGCCATTGCAGCAGTAAGGGCTTCATTAAAATACAAAGATATTGAGGTAATTCACCCGATATTGAATAAAAGGGGCCTGGGGATAATTGACGGAGACGTAAACGGAATGCTTGAAGCAGTGGCTGAGGCATACAATGCGGGAAAGGGCATATATTCAATGAAGCCCTTAGGCGGAGGGAATATGATAAAGGACAGCATCCAATGCTTTGACTTTGTTCTTTCAAACGACAACCTGCATTCAATAGCCGTTGGAATGCAGAGTTATGAAGAGGTAGCAAGCAACGTGATGATTTTTGAGGGAAAACAGGTACCGGAAGATATCAGGCAGAAGCTTGAGAAGAAAAAAAGAAGGCTGCTCATTGATTACTGGTGCAGCGGCTGTGGAAGCTGCAGCGGGAAATGTGCACAGAAAGCTATTAGTGTGGAAAAGGGCAAGGCAGTGGTCGATCCGTCAAAATGCGTGCTTTGCGGATATTGCAGCGCTTATTGCCCTGATTTTTGCATCAAGGTTGTGTAACAAAATTATACGAATGAAAGGGAATAATTATGAGGATTATGGGATTGGATTTGGGAGACGCCACTATCGGTGTCGCTGTCAGTGATGAGCTTGGAATGATTGCTCATGGAATAACCACAATAAGAAGAAAGAGTATAAATTATGATATTGATTGTTTA
>Ga0116186_1002164_pt1 | contig 18229 bp, 10 predicted proteins | sample AD_JPNNA4_MetaG_FD_89806 | JGI IMG/M metagenome (GOLD analysis project Ga0116186, IMG submission 89806) | Active sludge microbial communities of municipal wastewater-treating anaerobic digesters from Japan - AD_JPNNA4_MetaG | ecosystem: Engineered > Bioreactor > Anaerobic > Digestate | place...
ACTGGTTGGAATACAGGTAGAAGTGCTTTTCTTTTTCACTCATCGGGCAGTTTCGGCAGCGCGCAATCTGTTCGTCCGGTTTCCAGAATTCCGCGGCCGTCTCGCGGAGCTCTTTTTCCGTCTCTTTCCACTCCGGTTCCCCGACGAGGTTGCGCAGTTCGCCGGGGTCGCTTTCCATATCGTACAACTCATGGCGGCCTTGCAGATAGTAATTGTATTTGTACCGCCCTTTTCTGACCATGCAGCCGGCATGTTCGGGCACCTTGAGCACCGCGCTTTCGGCAAAGACCATGTCCCTTGCCGGAGAACGGCCCGTTTCCAGCGTATCGAGCAGCGAGACACCGTCGCAAAAAGCGGGAGCAGGAATCCCGGCGGCTTCGCACAGCGTCGGGAAGAGGTCGATGAGCCCCACGCATTCTTTCACGGCGGCGCCGCTTAAGAAGCGGGAGGGATATTTAATAATCAGCGGCACCTTGGCGGAACGGTCGAAAAACACCGTTTTCTGCCAGGCGCCTTTGTCGCCCGCCATTTCGCCGTGGTCGGAGGCGTAGACGACAATCGTGTTGCCCTCGAGGCCCAGCGACCGCAGAGAACGCAGAATCCTGCCGATGGCGTCGTCAATCCATTCGACGCAGGCGAGGTAGGCGGCGAAGGCCTGCCGGTGAAGGCCGGCATCCTTGCTGTAATGCTCCCAGGCGCCGTTGACCTCGAAGGCTTTCCTGACAAACTCCACCGCGAGCGTTTGCGCGTAGCGCGGCGGACCCTCTTTCACAGCGGCCCTGCCGCGGTATTTCTCAAACAAAGCCTCCGGCGCTCGGTAGGGGAAATGAGGCTTATCGAAATTGACGCTTAAAAAGAATGGCGCGCCGTTCTCTTCGCCGCTTTGCAGCTGAAGATATTTGACCGTTTCCGCGACGCAGATTTCCGTCTGGGTCATCGGCAGGGGAATCGCGGTCGCTCCGCTGTTTTCCAGGATATCGCCCAAACCGCTTTCATCGGCCTCGCCGGGCACGCGGATATGTTCCGGCTGGTGCCCCTGGCCGAGAAAATCGCCGTAAGGCCTGCTTTGGTAGCCGTGGTATTGGTCGCCGTTGAAATGCGCTTTTCCGATCAGGCAGGTGCGGTATCCGTTTTCGGCAAAGATGCCCGGCAGCGTCGGGATGGCGGGGTCCAGGATATGGCGGTTTTCGTAAATGCCGAGGTTCTTGGAATACCGGCCTGTCAGCAGCGAACTGCGGCTGGGTACGCACAGGGGATTCTGGCAGTAGGCGTTGTCAAAAACGCAGCCTTCCCGCGCCAGCGCGTCGAGATTGGGGGTGTCGACGATACCGGAGGCATAGCCGGCGCAATCGAACGCGTGCTGGTCGGATAAAAAGAACAGGACGTTGGGCCTGTTGCCCTCCGTTTGCAAACTCCTACGCATCGCTCACCCTCCGGACGATGATTTCCGAGACGTTGGGCCCCCGTTCGCCGTCCCGCACCCGGAAACTGAGCGTCAGCCTTCCGCCGGCATAGGCCTGTTTCGGCAGGGGATGCTCCGTTTCGACAAAAGGAACGTCCACCGTGACTTCGCCGTGCACCGCGTACTCCTCGTTTTCGCCAGCGCGCAGCGTGATGTGAACGGTATGGTAGCGCGCGTAAACGGCTTTGACGGTGTAGTCGGCATCCGGGTCAAGCCCTTCCAGCGTTACGACAAGCGGCTCCTGGTACAGGATGCAGACGTTGCGCCGCCACGCCAGCGGTATACCGTCTTCATCGTCGAGAGGGGACGCCATCAGGAACGAAACCAGCGGCGTTTTGAAAAATCCGGGGTCGTCGCGTCCGTTGCCTGCGTTTTTGAAGTGTACCATGGTGCCGGGAGCCCCGCAATCGAGATAAATGCCTCCCGGGCCAGGGTCGGTGCGCCGGACGATGCCTTCCAGTGCCGCGGCTTTTTCCCAATCGCTTTGCTTGCTTTTGAGGGCGCGCAGCTTTTGCTTGATATACCGGTAATCGTTGAGCGGTATGTCGAGGCACTCGACAAACGCGCCACGGTCCCAGTCGCTGGCAAAATGCCGCGAAACCGTCAGCTGGGCGCCGATGCGTTCGAACAGCAGGTCCGCCAGCGACCGGATACGCTCGTGCAGTTCGGGGCTGCCCGTCTGGCTGCGCGCGGCGTCGAGTATCGCCGCCGCCTTGTCCGCCGCCTCGTCGAGCGTTACATCCGCCCGGTTGTCCAGTACGGCGAGGGCTTCTTGTTCCGCCTGCTTTTCAAGAATATATCGCCGCTGCTGATACAGGTCGAAACAGGCGCGCAGCACATACATATAGAGCCGGTATCCATCTTTTGCGAACGTTCCCGCACGGTTTTCGACGGTCTGCCAAAGCCGGCATGTTTCCTCGATACCCGCGTTGAGCTCGAGCGGTCCTCTGAGATTTCTCTCTAGCGAGAAGAGGCCACGAGCGATTTCATCCCTCAAATCACAGTCGATAAAAACGCCGGCGTAATCGCGCGCGGTTTCCTCGACGGGCGTCGAGGCGTCCCAGTCCTGGTCCAGCCAGACGAACTTGTTGAAGTCGTCGTTGATGCCTTCCGAATAACACAGGGAACCTTCGTGATACGCGGCGTAGATATTGTGGATGTGTTTCTCGTCGAGCGGGCGCGGATTGATGAATTCTCTGCCCAGCGTCATCGCCATGGGCAGGTCCCAGTTCTCGACCGGATATTGGCAGCGCAGCGTGTGCGCGATGTCGGGATAGTTGCGGATCGGGTATTTCGCCGGCAGACGCCCGCGCAAAACGGGGATGTCGTCGCGTTCCCAGGGGGCAAACCCGACGCCGGCCAGCCAGTCGGGCTCTTTGTCTGCTTCGCGGTAAAAAGACTCGACCCATGCCGCGCTCGGCGTGCCTGTCTGCGGTGAAATCCATAATTTCACATTTTTGTGGTAAACTGCCGCGAGGGCGTAGACCTCTTTGGACCAGGCGAACAGTTTCTCCGGCGGCAGCCTCCCCGGGTCGCCTCCGGGGATGAATATGTGATCGAGATAGGGTATTGAGGCGAAGACTTCATCACGCTTCGCCCTTTCAAGTGCGAGCCGCTCTTCGTCCGCGTCCTCGCCGAAAAGGTTCGGGTACCACATCCAGACGTCCATCCCGTAAGCGTGAAGCGTTTCGGAAAGAAAACGCATCATCTCGAAAGAATCGGTTTTCATCAGGTCGTTTCTTAACTCGTCGTCCGTCTCCGGCGGCAGGATTTCCGCGCAGCTGGCGCCGAACAGCGCAAGGTCTCGGATATATTGCTCAAACATCGCGGGCGTCCAAGCGTCGTAGGCGTTCGTCTTGGCGCGGTATCCCAGCTGGCTGCCGCGGATACCCTTTGCGGGCGCGCCGGCATACGAATAGTTGTCGGGCAAAAGGAAGGTCCCCGGTCCCCAGCGGGCGGTCCGCAGCAGCCGGCCCGCGGCATAGAGCGCCCCTCTTTCGTCGAAGCCGGTCAAAACGGCGCGGGAGCCGTCGACGTCGACGCTGCAGCCGTCTTTTTTTGCGGGCGGTCCCTGTGTGCCGCAACCGATTCGGATGACCGGCCTGCCCGAAACAGTATCGGTATTTTTGCCGATTTCAAGCACAAGGCCGGTTCTCCTGCCGATTTCCTGCGAGAGCGTCTCGGCGGCTTTCCTTAAAAGCGGGCCTGCGTCCTGTTGAACCGCGATCACGGCGTTTGAAAAATCCATCTTCTCACCCCACGCTTCATTTATATCACAAGCGCGTCAAAATGCAAGGCGCAGTTTTTCATAAACGGCAGATGAAGGAATTCTTAGAATAATCTTAAAGAAAACTGAAGCGCATTGACACCGGGCAAGGGGAGAGGATATCATCAAAACCGCCGGGGCCGCAAATGACGCCCGCAAATATACTCCGGCCTTGTATGAGGAAGTGAAGATGAAACACACGCGCGCTCCGGCGAAACTGTTCGTCGCCGTCCTCGCGGCGGTACTTGCGGTGACGATGCTGCCCTGGAATCCCGCTTTTGCGGCGACATATTTGATTGAAGGGACTTCCATCCCCATCGGGACCTATACCGACGGTTCCGCTTCTTACGGTCCGAGCGGCTGCTGGGATTTCGCCCAGATGGTCTATAAAAAAATATGGGGTGCCGCCTTCACCGGTTACCGCGGCACGCCCGACGATATGCTCAGGAATGTTCCCGCCGGCGAAGCCAGGGAGATCAACGCCGCCAACGCCGCCTATTTCATGAAGGCTGCAAAACCGGGCGCGGCCATCCGGGTGTCCAATCTGATCGACGGTACGGACTCCGCCGGCGGCACCTACCGCCATTCCCAGATTCTGGTGGGCGCCGACGACAACGGCGTGACGGTTTACGACAGCATCGATGCCTGCGTGCGGCTGCGGTATTATACCTGGGACCAGTATGTCAGGGATAATCTGCGCTACAAATACTTCAAATACATCAAGTTCCCCGGCGCTCAGGCGGTCGGCGCCCCTTCGGACGGCCCGTACGCGCCCGGTGTTTATATTGTCAGCAGCCCGGAAGGCGCAGGGCTCAACATCAGGGACGGCGCTTCATCGTCGGGAACGGCGGTTCTCGGGGAAATACCCAACGGCGAGTCCGTCGAGGTCGCCCGGGTCAGCGGCAGCTGGGGCTTTACATTTTATGCCGGCCTGCAGGGCTGGATCTACCTGCCCTACTGCGAGGCGGCCACCCCGCAACCCGAAAACTGGACAACCGCGACTACTCTCAACTTTCGTGCTTTGCCCTCTACATCCGGCGCCGTTTTGGGCACGGTCGGTTCGGGCACTGCGCTCGAAATCACGGAAAAACAGCTTGACGCGTCCTATTTGTGGGGGAAAACGGTTTATTCGGGCAAATCCGGCTGGATTGCCCTTTACAGCTTTGCCTCGGCCAAATATTATGCCAATTCGGCTCAGCCGACTGTGCTCGCCGTGTTGCGCCTTGTGTCGCCGCCGGCAAAAACCGGATATTATGCCGGCGAGCCGTTCAATCCCGAGGGCATCTCCTTAAAAGCGGAATTATCGGACGGCGTATGGAAAATGGTTTCGCAAACCGCTGATTTGACTTTCAGCGGCTATGACGATATTCCCGGTTCTAAAACGGTCGTTGTCTCCTTTTCATACGGCGGCGTAATGAAAACCGCCTCTTTCACCGTTGAAGTCAAAGCCAGACCCGTTCCTGCGGTTCCCTCCGGGGTGAAAGCGGTATCGGCATCTTTCGCCGGCATCAACATTGCCTGGCAAGCCGTTCCCGGCGCGACGGGTTATGTCGTTTACCGCCTCAACACGGCGTCAAACGCCTATGAGCGCGCCAAAGTCACAAGCGCAGCCGCCTGGACGGACACGGAGCTGGTGACGGGCAGGACCTACACCTACAAAGTCAGGGCTTACCAAAACATCGGCTTTACCAACTGCTACGGTGCGCCTTCCGGCGCGGTCAGCGCCGTGCCGGTGCCCGCCGTTCCAACGGATTTCCGCGCCGTGCGCACCGGCGCATCCTCGGTCAAACTGACGTGGTCTTCCGTCGCAGGCGCGTCCGGTTATGTCATCTACCGCTACAATACCCTGCAAGGCGCTTACGAAAGGCTGAAAGTGACCAAACTGCTGACGTTTACCGATACGGGTGCCGTATCGCCGAGCGGCGCCTGCCTGTACAAAGTCAGGGCTTACGCCGCCGCAAGCGCCGGCAACGTGTACGGCAATCCCTCCGCGGCGGTCAAAGCGTAGAGCGGCCAAACAAAAAGGGAGACGAATGCCATCGTCTCCCGGTTTTTTTCTCAGCTGCCGTACAACGGCACATTGAACGCCTGCCGTTAAAAGTCGAGCGGCAGGTCTCCGCTGATGAGGTCCTCGGCCGCTTTCTCGATATCGAGGTCGTCCTCATCTTCAAAGACTGCGGCGGCGTCTTCCCTGTCCATCAGGCTGTCGATGTCCTCAAGCAGCCCGGCCATGGTTTCGGCCATTTCGGCAAGGTTGTCTTTCATCTCAAGCAGCCCGGTTGGGGTTCCGGCCTTTTCGGCGAGGCTTTCGTCGGCCTCGAGCAATGCGGCCATGTTGTCGGCCATTTCGGCGAGGGCGTCTTTCATCTCAAGCACCTTTTCGTAGATTTCCTGCAAATCCATTCCGGTATCACCTCCTTCAGATGCTCATCGACATTACTATACAACCGCGGCGGCTCCGTGTAAATACGGGCGCGCAAAAATTTATACTTACGGCGTACCGGCCAAACAGCACAACAGCAATAAGAAAAACCCCCGGTACCGCTGACCGGGAGTTTTTGGAGCTGATGGGCGGAGTCGAACCGTCAACCTGCTCATTACGAATGAGCTGCTCTGCCATTGAGCCACATCAGCGTGTTTTAGCAGTACCGCGGGGAGGCCGCCGCGACACATATTATAAAATAAGACAGCCCTTATTTCAAGTATTTTCGCCAAAATCGCCGGCAGGCGCGTCCTCGCTTGATTTCAGGTCCTATTTTATAGTATGATGAAGGAGCAAAAAGCGGCTTGGAAAAGGCCGCGGATCGAAACAGTACCCCAAACCTGAATACGGAGAAAAACATGAATGTAACAAAAAAAATATTGAGCCTGCTGCTGTTCGCGGCAGTTCTTGTGGCCGCTGCGGCCTGCAACCGCGGCAACGGTGAAACGACGACGAAACCGGCAGGCGAGTCATCCACCACCTTGCCCGCCGGCGAGGTGACGACCAGCCCGGGTTTTGAGTTCACCACCGACCCGGCCGGCGCTACGGATGTGACGGAAACGACCACCTTCCTTTCCGACACCGAACTTCCGACCGGTTCCAAGGTAGAAGTCACCACCGACGCGCAGGGCCTGCCGACCGATTCCAAAGTCGAAACCATCCTCGGCAGCCTTATCAAGGGCGAGAAGTATACCATGAAGTTCACTCTGCAGACGGAGATGGACGGCGAAAAGATGGTCCTTCCCGTCACCACCTATGTCAGCGGCAAAAAAACCGTCATGGACACCGAAATGGACACCAGCGCCATGGGCATGCCGGGCCTGAAAACGATGAAAGTGCGCTTCCTGTCGACAGGCACCGATTTTTACGCCATTCTGCCGGCCTACAAAATGTACTACAAAATGGATTCCGGCGATTTCGGCGACATCTTCTCGGCCAACCTCGGTAAGGGGACGGAGGACTCCACCTATCTCGGGACCTATAAGGTGAAATTTGACGGCAAGGAATATATATGCGAGGAATACACCGCCGACGGCGTATTGATGAAGTATTATTTCCTCGGCGGCGAACTCAAGCGTATCGAGGTTACCGAGACCAGTTCGACGCCCTACACCACCAGCATTATGGATATCGCCAGCATTTCCCAGGATGTGGATGAGTCGGTTTTCAAAGTACCGACCGGCTATATGGACCTTTCCGCTTTCGGCGGCCTGAATTAAAATGGCAGTCAAAGGCAGCGTTCTGATTACGGGAGCATCGGGCGGCATCGGCAGCGCTGCCGCCCGTCTTTTTGCTATGAACGGCTATGCGACGGCGATTCATTATTATTCAGGCGAAAGCCGGGCGCAGAACCTTGCCGCAGAGTTGGCCTCGGCAGGCTGCGAAGTGATGACGGTGCAGGCCGACGTGACCGACGCCGCCGGCGTCAAAGCGATGTTCGCCGCGTGCGAAAAGCGTTTCGGAGGCATCGATGTTCTGGTCAACAACGCCGGCGCCGCGCTGCAGAAACTTTTCTGCGACACGACCGAAGAAGAATTCGAGCGTCTTTTCAATGTCAACGTCAAAGGAGTATTCCATTGCTGCCGGGCCGCTGTGCCGGGCATGATCCGCAGGCGCTATGGCAAAATCATCAACATATCTTCAATCTGGGGCGTCGCGGGCGCGTCTTGCGAAGTGTGCTATTCCGCCTCGAAAGCGGCGGTCATCGGCCTGACAAAAGCGCTGGCCAAAGAACTGGGGCCGTCCCATATCAATGTCAACTGTGTTGCGCCCGGAGTCATCGACACGCCGATGAATGCCTCGCTGGATACCGATACCCTGGCGTCGCTGGTGGACGCGACGCCGGCGGGCCGTTTGGGCACTCCCGAAGATATCGCCGCGGTGATCTACTTCCTTGCGGGCGGGCAGGCGGATTTTATCAACGGCCAAACCATTTGCGCCGACGGCGCTTTTCTATAAGCAGGGCTGTTCGCCGCGCCGAAAAAATAACCTTGATTTAGCACGGTTGCTATGTTAGAATACCAAAGAACAATCCTGCACGGACACAGCAGAGCCATACAAATCCCGAACATAACCTTGGAGGTATGGAAATGGCGAATTGCCCGAAGTGCAACTATAAGCTCAAATTAACCGATTGGCGGCCCAACTGCCCGTCCTGCGGCGTGAATCTGGTCTATTACGGTATGGAGGAGCGCCTGCTGGCCGATGCCGACAAAGCCGAGACCGAGCACGCGTATTTCCAAAAAAAGCTCGACAGGGTTAAGGCATCCTACGCAGGGTCAAAACTCACCATCGCGCGTATTGTGCTGACGGTTCTTCCCCTGGGCATGCTGTTCCTTCCCCTGGCGCAGATCGTTCTGAAAGCGCCTTATATCGACAAGACGACCAACCTTTCGATTCTGACCATCGGTATGAAGGTGGCGAATCTTGACTTTGACGCCCTGCTGAAACTCGCGGAGTCCCAGATTGTCGGCACGCCTTTCCTGATGATGGCGATTTCGATGGTATGTATCCTGCTGACCGCCGTGCTGTCGCTGCTCGGGCTGATTCTTCTTTTCCTGTCCTGCTCCCCGCGGGGCTTTTCACGCAACCTGTTTTTCCCGATCGCGGGCATCGCGCTCACATCGACGAGCGCTCTGCTGTTTCAGAAGTACAGCGCCGAATTTGCGCGGCTGTTCCCCGGCGCCTTTACCGGCAGCATCAAGTTCGGTATATTCGCTGTTTTGGCGGCGTTCCTGCTTGTAATTATCATCAACATCGTCATTAAAAAGGTCGGTGTTCCGATCAAATACAAAGAAACGTTCATCAACGGCGTGCCCGCCTGGGAATATATCGCAGCCAAAGAAAGAGGCGAGGATATCAGGGCGCTTATTGACAAATACAACAAGAAGCCCGAAGAAACCGCCGAAGAACTTCCGGAAGCGGAGCAGGATGCCGCAGGGGAGCCCGCCGAAGAAGACGCCGGCGAACCTGCGCAGGAGGCCCCGCCGCAGGAAGAAAGCAAGGGCGAATAAAGCACAATATAAAGCGCGCCGGTTCGACAGAACCGGCGCTTTTCCTTGCGGGGCGGCGAATCAGTGATACCCTATCGCCAGCGCGACAGCCAGCGCAACGGCGGAAAGACCGAAAGCGAGCACAAACAGTTTCCATGACCAGCGCAGGTATTTCCCGTATGAAATGCCCGCCAGGCCGATGGCGATAATCATCACGCCGCTGGTCGGATACAGGATGTTGCCGAAGCCGTCGCTCATGGAGAAAGCGACCACCACCGTCTGCCTTTGGGTACTCAGCAGGTCCGCCAAAGGCATGATGATGGGCATGATCAGGAAGGCCTTGGCCGTACCGCTGCCGATAATGAACTCCAGCACCATGATAAACGCGAAAATCATCATCAGGGAAGCGTAAGGCGGATAACCCTCGATTCTTTCATAGATGAAGTAAAGAATCGTGTGTATGATCTTGCCTTGTTTGAGCACATAGGTGATGCTCATCACCAGAATAATCATCGGCACGCAGGGCGCGATGGCTTTGACCCCGTCAAAAAAAGTCCCCAGCAGTTTTTTACTGCGAAACCCTGCCGCCCTGCCGGCCAGGATACCGCCGAGGGTGAACAGCAGCGCCATCGACGCGAGGGGCAGGTTGGTCAGCAGGTCTTTCACGGTTTCCGGAATCGTATCGAGGGACGAGAGCAGAAAACTCAGCGCAGTGGCCGCAAGGACGCCGGAGATGCACAGCACGAATATTTTGGTTGCTTTTTTCAGCTTTTCGCTGTGCAGCACCTTCTCGTCGATACCGTTGCCGGCTCCAAGCCGTTCCCGGAGCTTGAGGTCGCTTTCGTAAACGATCGACCGTTTCGGGTCTTTTTCGATACGCTTGGCATAGAAAATGATATAGGGTGTCAGAATACCGTAAACCGCCGCGAAAACCAGCACCCGGAACCATAAACCAGAGAACAGGGGGATGCCCGACAGCCCCTGCACGACACCCACGTTGAACGGGTTGAAAGTGGCCGCCGTATAGCCGAACGCGATGGAAACGAGGCTGATACCGATACCTGTCAGCGAATCCCAACCCAGAGCCAGCGATATGGCGACCGCCAGAGGAACGATGGTGATGCTTTCCTCCAGAATACCGGCCACCGACGACAAGGCCATACAAGCGAGAATCACCGCGGCGAGCAGTTTGTATTTGCTGCCGGCATATTTTGATACGATGGAGGACATAATGTATTTCAGCACGCCGCAGCGGTCAAGAATCATAAAGGTGCCGCCGACGAGCACGATAAAAACAAGCACCGCGATGCCTACGGCTGCCTCGCTCGAGGTGAAGACTTGCAGCGGCGCGATGAGGACGCGCCAAAACGGCAGGCGGAAACCTTCCAGCAGCCGGTAGGTACCGTTAATAATGGAACCCGAGGCGTCGAGCCGGTATTCGCCGGGAGCGATAACCTGTGTCAGTACGCCGGCGCCGAGCATCAGCGCGAACAGCAGCAGCGTTACGGGGATAATGGTTTTTATGTCGATTTTCAAGCCGGCGGGTTCGCCGCCGGCTGCCTCGGGGCTGCTTTTTTTCATCGCTGTTCTCCCTGGAAAGTATAGAATATTGTTTGAGAGTATAACAGAAACATGATGAAATCACAACAGCGCGGCTGCCGCCGAACCCGGCCGGCCATGAGAAGGCCGTGCCTTAGCGCGGAGCGCCCGGGCACGGCTTTGAAAAAAATCAGAGTGTTTTTACATCAGAAACAGGCCTGCCCTTTCAATCGCCTGGACGTCGATGCTGTCGACGAAGCCGTCGCCGTTGGCGTCCGCCGCGCAGTAAGCCGCCGCGCTGAGCGACGACGGGTTGAGCATGCCCGCGGCCAGCATCGCGGCGAGGACGGCGTCGGGCCCTTGAGCAAGGCCGTTACAGTCGATATCCCCCGCCACAATGACCGTTGCCTGGTCCACGATGATGTTTTCCTTGCTGTAAAGCCTGATCTGTGTGCCGGTTGCCGCCAACTGTCCCGGTGTGAGCGGAGTCCCGTCCGGGCTGACGGCGGTGATGACGGCTTTGTTGGTGAATTGCGCCAGCATGGCGGAGGCAGTCATTCCGTAAGGAGAAGAACCGCTGATACGGCCCGTCGAGTGGTTGATGCTCAGGGGCGAACCGCCGGCCAGTTCGAGCAGCGTGGTTTCGGGCCACAGCGTCAGATTGCCGTATGCCGATATCAGCGCGGCAGCGGCCGCGTCGACGGTGCTCTGGCTGAGGATGTTCAAGTTGCGCGGTACTGCATGCGCGGCCGACAGCGCGTTTCGATAGGCCGTGAGACTTGCGGGGGTATAGTAGATATCGGCATACGGAGGCGTTTGGGCGATGGCGGCGTCAAGCTGGACGTAATACGCGGCTTTTAAAACCAGCGCGTTGAAAGCGGAGCTAATCGCATTGGCCGCCGCGTCGACAATCGACTGAGAGAGAATATTGAGGCTTCTCGAAACAGCCTGGCCGGAGGCCACCGCGCTTCGGAAAGAGGCGATTGTCGTTTGTGTGTAATACGAATCGGGGTAGGCGGGCGTCAAAGCCAGCGCGGCGTCAAGCGCGGCGTAATTTGCGGGGTTGAGCGTATATCCCTCCACCGTTACGGTTTTCGGTTCCAGAATATTGGCGATGGTATAGACGCCCCCGGATGGCGTCAGAACGGCGCCGTTGGCTTTTACGGTGATAACGGAAGCGCTGTAATTGGCCGTCAATGTCACCGTGAAACTGTAGCTGCCGCCCCTGGGAACCGGCGAAGCGGACGAACCGTAAGCCGCGGCGGTATACGCCTCGTGCGAAGGCAGCGTCACCGCGTAGGTGTCAATGGCGTAAACCGCTACCACGGTAAGGTTGGAGGTCACATACGAAAAATCGACGCTCCAGTTGGTAAAATGCCAGTAGGGCTTGTTGTTCGGTGCGGCCGGCGGCGTCGCCGCCGTACCGTAGGGCACGTTGAGCTGGGTTTTCAGCACTGTGTTGTCATAGTCGCGGAAAATAACGGTATAGCGGTTGATTTCAAAGGTTGCGGTGAAGGTGACATCCGCGTTGCAGGTGTAACCCGTTGGAGAGGTGCTCCAGCCGACAAAATGATAGCCGGTTTGGGGGGTCGGCACAGGAATATCCGCCGCGGTCAGCACGTAACCCTCGTCGACGAGCAGCTGCGTTTTGCCCGTCAACGTGCCGCCGGAACCCGATACGGCGTAGTTGACGGTACGCCTGGAAAGGCCCGCTCCGGTAAACTGGGAAGTCATCGACACCGCGTCCCGGTTTGCTGCGCTGTTGTAGGTGACGGTGAACGTATAAGCATAGCCCGCCTCAAAGGTGAAGTCGTTGCGCCGCCCGTAACTGACGGATGAGGTCGTGGCGATCCAAACCCTGTCGCCGGGTACGGGATTCGTAATGCAGAAGTCGTAGGTCCCCGCGTCGACCAGTATGGTTTGCGAACTGTTGAGGATAATATGGGTGGTCGTTAAAACGCCGTCGGCGTTAGTCGGTATTTTGAATTCGAACTGGTCATACACGCTTTGCGGCACATTCCCGCTGGTATTAAGGCCGCCGCTGGCCTGGAAAAGCGTGCCGTAGGCGGTGGCGTCGGCGTCCATAAGCATCTGGTAGCCTGTGCCGTCTCCCCATACATTGCCGGCTGTGAGCGTGACCGTCGCGGAACTGCCGGTGCTGATGGTCACGACCATAACCGAGCAGGTGTCCGTAAATCCGCCGTCGTTTGACCTTGCGGTGATGACGGCGTTGCCCAGCGCCAGACCTGTTACCCTGCCGTTGGCGTCAACCGGGGCAACGGACGGGTTGCTGGAGGTGAATGTCAGCCCTTTATACTCGGCTGCCGCGGGCAATACGGTGCAGGAGAGAAGCCGGGATTTGTTCAGCCCGACAATCACGCCGTCCACATCGAAATTGACCGAGGTGACAGGCGTATAGGTAACCGTTACGCTGCATACCGCGGTAAACCCGCCGTCGACGGTGGTGACGGTTACCGACGCGGTGCCGGGCGCTACGGCGGTTATCACTCCGGCCGCGTTTACCGTTACGATGGCGGTATTGCTTGAGGCAAAGGTGACACTGCGTATATGCGCGTCAGCCGGCGCTATGGTATAACTGAGCGTCATGCTGTGAAAAACGGGGATCGAGACCGACGCAGGATTGAACGAAACGCCCGTGACATAAATCGGCGGCAACTGGCTGACATGGAAGGTGAAGGTGCCCGTCGAGGTGACGTTATATCCGCTGACAAGAATATAATAAGTTCCGGTTTGCGTTGGAACAAAATCCTCCACCAGGCTGAAACTGGCCTCGCCGGAATCATCGTCAAAGGCGACTTCATGAAAAGCCGGATTATATATATTAATGTATGTGTCAACCAGCGTGCTGCCGGAGGTGCCGAAGGTATAGGTCCTGCCGGCCTCAAGCGAAACGCTGTAACCTTTTGCGTAGGTGATGACACCGCTGCCCGTTTCACTGCGGACATAGTTGATCAGCGGCGAATAATTCCAGCCGAGCGTGCTGGTTGTTGCCGTATTCATTGATACGGGAGAATAGGTAAACTGTGTTTCGTTCGGAAGGCTGCTGTCCGCCACGACGGTGATGCTGCATGTGGCCGTAAAAGAGCCGTCGACCGTTGTCACCGTAATAATTGCGTTGCCCACCGACTCGGCTGTGACCGTGCCGAAGAGCACGCTCGCCACGGAGGGATTGCTTGAACTCCACAATACATTGCTGTTGGTCACATACTGCGGCATAACGGTCGCGTTGAGTTTTCCGCTGTTGCCTACCGACAGCACGCCGGAGGTGAAGTCGAGGCTCACACCGGTCACCGGCACGGGAGGCGGTACCGTCACCGCGCATTCCGCAACGAAAAACCCCTCGTCCGATGTGGCGGAAATCACGGCGGTGCCCTGGGACAATGCGGTGACCAGCCCGTTTTCGTCAACCATGGCGACGGTGGGGTTGCTGCTCATCCAGGTGATAGTCTGTATGGTCGCGTCGGCCGGCTCAACGGTCGCCGTCAATTGTTTGGAATAATTGATATATACGGTTTCGGCTTCCGGTGTAACCTGCAGGCCTGTGATGTAAACGAAGTCGGTCACCTGAACATTATCCACCCAACCGCGGTCGAAGCCGCCGTTGACCGCGTTGTCTTTCGAATATACCCAGGTGAAAGTATAGGAAGCGTCGGAAGGTATAGGGAACTTAACCGTCGTCCAGCCGCCGGTCTGGCCGCTGATGTACTTGTTCGGGGTCCCGTTGACCAGAAAGAGCAGAAAATCGTGGCCGGATTCGCTGCTGACCTTCCAGTCGAAAGAAAGAACCTTTGCCGCGGTCAGCAAACCGGCGTTGAAAGTGAGCGTCGTGGTCGCCGAAGCGATGCCCGCGATATCCGTCGCGGCCGATATTCTTCCGCTGTCCGACGTGCTGTCGACCGCCCAAGGGCGCAGCGAGTCATTGGTGAACGTAAGATTGCCCCCCGGCACGTTCAGCGCTTCGTTGAGCGTATATTCCTGCGCGCCGGCCGAAAAGGGCAAAATACTCAGCAGCAAGCAACAGGCGGCGGCAAGAGCCGTGAACTTTTTGAATCTCATTATTTTCCTCCGTTGGTACTGCGCAACGGCTGTTATGTTAGAAACCCTTGCGGTGAAAAGCTATATTATTACATACTAATTATACATAGAACGCCCGCTAAAATCAATGCGATTGACGGGTTGAACGGGCTTTGCCGCCGCGTTTCGGGCGTCCTTGACAAAAGCGCCGCATGTCCATAAAATATTGGCTGGAACGTCCACCGGGCAGGAGCGGGTTTTCTTTTGCTTCCGCCCGGGCAAATACGTCTGCAAAGGGGGACTGCGCTTGCATCCCGGTCTGATACAAAAAGCCCGCCGTTTAGGGCGCTGCGCCGCTGTTACGGCAACGCTTTCCAGAGGCGACAAGCCCGGTGCCCGGGCAGTCCCTTGCGAAAGCTCCGATAACCCGTTTATCCGGCCATACGGCAAGCCGCTCGTCGCGGCCCACCGCGCGGGCGCCGGCATTGTGCCCGAGAATACGCTCATGGCTTTTGAAAACTGCCTGGGCGACGCCGGCTTTGACATTGACCTGTTTGAACTCGACGTGCATCTGACACGCGACGGGGAGCTGGTCGTGCTGCACAACAATACCTACGACGCGACCAGCAACGCCGTGGAAGCGTTCGGTAAAAAAAATGTATATCCCGCCGATTATACTATAGAACAATTGCAGGTTCTTAACCTCGGCGAGCATTTCTGCCTCAACGGCCGCTATCCCTATCGCGGTTTAAGAGGCAGCGCGATCCCGTCCAACCTGCGGGTGCATACGCTCGGCGATATTCTGGACCTGGTGCTTTCTTCGGGTAAAAAACGGTATTATTTCAGCATCGATGTCAAGAACAGGGGAGAAACGGGCGCGAAAGCCGCGGCGAAACTGTACGAGATTGTCGGCGAAAGGAATCTGTTCGGGGAAGTCATCGCCGCAAGTTTCAATCCTTCCGTGACCCGGTTTTACGACGAGCATTGCCCGCTGATGCGCCGCTCCGCAAATCCTCCCGAGGTTCTGAAGTTTTATTATGCGTCCCGCCTCAACGAAGACCTCAGTTCCCGAAACTTGCGCTTTTCGCTGCTCCAAATACCCTACGGCGTTTACCGCAAACCCTGGGGGACGGAGATCATTCACCTTGGCACAAAAGCTTTCATCAATTATGCCCACAGGCACAACATTGCCGTGCAGTACTGGACGGTCAATACCGCCGATAAAATGCTTTATCTGCGCGACAACGGCTGCGACGCGGTGATGACCGATTACCCGGACCTAGCCTACCGGACCCTGTCGCAGCCGCAATGACACGGCGCCAATCAAGCCGCAGTTTCACAAACCGCGGCCAGCAATTATACAACGAAAGAAAGGATGAGACCCATGGCGAAAAAACAATTCAAAGCGGAATCCAAAAAGATGCTGGACCTGATGATCCACTCCGTCTACACCCACAAGGAGATCTTTCTGCGTGAGATCATTTCCAACGCCAGCGATGCGCTCGACAAACTTTGTTACCGTTCTTTGACGGAAAACGACACGGGATTGAGCCGCGGCGACTTCTTTATCAAGATTACCGCCGATAAGGAAAAGCGCCTGCTCACGGTCAGCGACAACGGCATCGGCATGACGCAGGAGGAACTGGAATCCAACCTCGGCGTAATCGCCAGGAGCGGTTCGTCGGGCTTCAAGGATGCCATCGAGGAAGAAAAAGCAAAAGAGAGCGACATCAATATCATCGGCCGATTCGGCGTGGGCTTTTATTCCGCGTTCATGGTCAGCGAGGAAGTGTCTGTTTTGACCCGCGCTTTCGGTAGCGACAAGGCGTATCTTTGGCAGTCCAGGGGCGCCGACGGCTATACCGTGACCGAAGCGCAGCGCGGCGAGGCGGGCACCGACGTTATCATGAAGATTAAAGCCGATACGCCCGATGAAAAGTACGGTGAATTTCTCGAGACTTACCGGCTGCGCCAGCTTATCAAGAAATATTCCGATTATATCCGCTACCCGATTAAAATGGATATCGAAAAATACGATACCGTCGAGACGGATGAAACCGATGAGGACGGCAAGAAGAAGACAAAAAGCGAAAAGCGCATCGAAGAGGAAACCATCAACAGCATGGTGCCCATCTGGCAGCGGACCAAGGCCGAAGTCAGCGACGAGGAGTGCATCGCCTACTACCGCGAGAAGTTTTACGACCATGAAGACCCGGTCAAGGTCATCCGAATCAGCGCGGAGGGCAAGGTTGTTTACAAAGCGATGCTGTTTATCCCGGCTGTGGCGCCCTATGATTTCTATACCAAAGACTTCCAGAAAGGGCTTCAGCTTTATTCCAACGGCGTCCTGATCATGGAAAAATGCGAGGACCTGCTGCCCGACTATTTCCGCTTCGTCCGCGGCGTCGTCGATTCGGCCGACATATCGCTGAATATCTCCAGAGAACTGCTGCAGCACGACAGGCAGTTGAAGGTTATTGCCGGCTATCTCGAAAAACGCATCAAAGAAGAACTGGTGAAACTCAAAGACAACGAACCCGAGAAGTACGAGAAGTTCTGGTCCGCGTTCGGCAGGCAGCTGAAATACGGCATCCTCAGCGATTTCGGCATGCACAAGGATAAACTCATCGACCTGCTGCTGTTCCACTCCTGCGAACTCGACAAACCGATTACACTCAAAGCCTACCGCGACGCCATGCCCGAAAGCCAGAAATATATCTATTACGCCTGCGGCGAAACCGTCAAAAGAGCTGTCTCCATTCCCCAAGCAGAGCAGGTGAAAGATAAGGGCTTCGACATGCTCTGTTTTGTCAATGAAGAGGACGAGTTCGTCGCCCGGATGCTCGGCGCTTTCGAGGAAAAAGAGTTCCGCAGCGTCAACGAAGCCGATCTGGAACTGGAATCCGACGATGAAAAAAGCGGCATCGAGCAGCAGGAAAAAGACAGCGCCGAACTGCTGGATTTTGTTAAAGAAACATTGCACGGCGCGGTATCGGCGGTTAAACTCTCGCGCAAACTGAAAACATACGCCGTCTGCCTCTCAAGCGAAGGCCCCGTTTCCCTTGAAATGGAGAAGTATTTCAACACCATTCCCGGCGAAGAAAAACCGAAAGCTTCCCGCGTGCTGGAACTCAACGCCGCGCACCCCAACTTCGAGGCGCTTAAAAACGCGTTTGCTGCAGACCGCGAACGCGCCGAAAAGTATGTTGAAATCCTGTACAACCAGGCGCTGCTGATTGCGGGCCTTCCCATCGAAGACCCCGGCCGTTATGCTGAGCTCATCGGCTCGCTGATTCAATAAGCCGACAATATTAACTGTTACACTCCGGCAAAAGGGCACGTTGCAAAACGAGCCCAGGAGCAAACAATGAACCAGTCAGCCCAAAAGGGTTGGCCGGTTCACCGTTTTGCGTTAAAATTGAATTGATGAAGAAACAACAAACGCAATGCCA
>Ga0116186_1002186_pt1 | contig 18124 bp, 17 predicted proteins | sample AD_JPNNA4_MetaG_FD_89806 | JGI IMG/M metagenome (GOLD analysis project Ga0116186, IMG submission 89806) | Active sludge microbial communities of municipal wastewater-treating anaerobic digesters from Japan - AD_JPNNA4_MetaG | ecosystem: Engineered > Bioreactor > Anaerobic > Digestate | place...
CATCAATAATACCGCCGTTAAAAAACAGGAACGAAAGTTTAGAAGCGTAATAAAACTCGATAAAAACTTCCACATCTACGTGCATGGCAATCCCAACCTTATTGAACAAGGCATTGACGAAAACGGAAGGAAATTTTATAAAATATTTTATCAGGAAGAAAACTAACTGATGATTATTATTACTTTTCTAAACTAACAATGTTTATCCGTTATTTATTCAATAACCTTACCTATTGATAATTTAAAGCTTTTTATTGCATCAACATTTTATTGTATAAGACAAACATAAAGTGTTAGATATTAAATTTTTATATGATTATATTAAAAAATATCCAAAAAAAGTATGACTTTTGTCATAAAAATAGAAACAAATTATCAAGAATAACCGTTAAAGAATTTAAGAAATAAAATAATAATTATGAATTTGAAATTTTGCTTCTCTTTATTTTTAATTGCTTTTGTTTCATTAAGCATTAACCCTGACATTAAAGGGGCAACTCCTGTTCAACAAGCATATAATATTTCTTTTTCTTCTGTAAAGGAAACAAGCTTTACCGTAAAATGGCTCAGGGGTAGCGGTAGCAAGTGTGTGGTGTTTGTAAAACAAACCTCTTCAGGTACAGCCTCTCCGGTAAATAAAACTACTTACAAAGCCAGTACCGTGTTTGGTTCTGGCTCGCAAATTGGTACCTCAAAATGGTATTGTGTATATAATGGTACAGGTACCTCTGTTACCATTACCGGGCTTACCGTTGGAAAGACATATCGGGTCATGGTTTGTGAATATAATGGCACAAATGGTTCACAAGAATATCTTACTACTTCGGCCTCCAAAAACCCTGCTAACCAAGCCCCTGATTATACCTGGCCTACAATTCAGGCAAAAAACCTCACGTTCTCAAACATCAGTTCAACAAGTATTACGGCAAGCTGGACTCGCGGCAATGGAAGCCAATGTATATTATTTGTAAAACAAACAAACTCAGGTACTGCCTCGCCTGTAAATAATACAACTTACTCGGCTAATAATACTTTTGGCTCAGGCTCTCAAATAGGTACTTCTGGATGGTATTGTTTATATAAAGGAACCGGAAAAAGCGTTGTTGTCAATGGATTAACCCCTGGAACGACTTATCAGTTTATGACATGCGAATTCAATGGCTCAAATGGATTTGAAAAATACTTAACTTCAACAACCTCTGGTAACCCTGCTGTTCAAACAACAATAACAGCAACCCCAACAATACAAGCTTCTAAAGTTTCGTTTGCTAACGTAACGGCCAATAGCTTTAACCTTTCATGGACAAGAGGCAACGGAAGCAACTGTGCTGTATTTGTTACGACTAATACTACCTCGTCACTTTCTCTGACAAACAACACAACCTATGTACCCAATAATGTTTATGGACTTGGGACACAAGTCGGGACTTCGGGCTGGTATTGTGTTTATACAGGAAGCGGGACAAACATTAACGTAACCGGGCTAAAACCTGGTGTTACCTACAAAGCCATGGTTTGCGAATTCAATGGAAATGCGTCAAATGAAAAATATTTGGTTTCAACTACCTCAAACAACCCCAATACAAGAAAGACAATAGCCATAACAACATGGGATGGAACATCCTGGGACAATGGCAAACCTAATCCTGAAACCAATGCTGTTGTTAATGCAGACCTCAAGCTAAATGAAAACATTGTATGTAACGACTTAATTATTAATGCGGGCAAAAATCTTACTATAAATGCCGGATATTGCCTTACAGTACAAAACAACATCACCAACAACGGTTATTTAATCCTCAAATCTCCCTTGAGCGAAGCTTCATCTGCGATGTTGATCAATTATGGCGATATCACCAATAATGGAACAATGACTGCCGAAAGATATATTACTCCGGGGACAAGTCTTTCTTCAAACAAAGTATGGCACAACATGAGTTCTCCTGTGGGAAGCTTTAAAGTTGAAAAATCGTTCTTTGGCGATTATGTATCACAGTATGTTGAAAGTACAAATGGCTGGAAAGCCTTAGTATCGGGAAACCTGATTACCCCAACAACAGGCTATATAGTAAAAACCATACAAACTGGCGGAAAAACCATCAATTTTACAGGCACCTTTAATACTGGCAACCAAAGCGTAGCATTGACCAATACCGGCGCTGATGCTAATCATGGATATAACCTTGTTGGAAATCCATATCCTTCTGCCATTGATTGGGAAGCCTCCTCGGGTTGGACAAAAACAAATATCTCCCGTACCATTTGGATTTGGAACCCATATACGCAGGTATATTCAACATGGGACGGTACTGTTGGCACTAATGGAGGCAGCAGATATATACCTGCTATGCAAGGCTTTATCGTAAAAGTCAATGAAGGATATACCACCGGGGCTTTAGCCATGAACAACAATGTAAGAGTTTACAATACAAAATCGTATAGCAAAAAAGCTAAAACTGAGCCTGAATTGATAAGATTAAAAACCTCAGGCAATGAACTTTCTGACGAACTTATTGTTTATAAGTCAGAGGTTAATGGTAATACCGAAAAAATGTTCAGCACCAACAAATATGTACCACAAATTAGTGCTGCTAACGCTGCAGGAGATTACACTATTGTAAAATTGGCAGAGAATACAACTGACACAACAATACAATTAAGTTTCAGGTGTGATACCAGTGGTAAATATACTATTAGCGCTGAAGATATGTCATTTAACAATGGCACTTCAACTATTTACCTCATTGACAAACAGGAAGGCATGACAATAAAATTAGAATCTGGAACAAGTTATACCTTTTATCATGACACAAAAAATGAAGTGAAAAGGTTTGCTTTGATGCTTTCTGCAACAGATGAAACGAATACAACAAATATTAACAATCAGTCTGAATCAGAAATCAATATTTGGTCGTATAACAAAAAAATAATGGCAAATATTACAGAAAATGGAAAATTTGACTTAGAAGTATATAATCTTTCCGGGGTTTTGGTAGCCCAAAAAACCATCAACCAGAAAGGCATTAGCAGTTTACAACTAAGTCAAAAAGGTGTATATATTGTAAAATTAAAGAATACTGAAATTACCAAAACAAAAAAAATAATTGTAAAATAATGAAGAATAAGCTTTTACAGATAATCGCAATAGCACTACTTTTTTTTACAAACGTAGTTGCATTTGCACAAAGCAGCCCAACCCCGGTACAACCTGCAAACGGCCCATCAGATCCAGGAGGCGGAGATCCGGCAATAGGCACACCTTTAGACAGTAATGCTATTTTTGTTTTAATATTTGCAGGAGGCTTGTTATTACTGCTAATAAACAGAAAAAAAGTATTAGAATTTGTAAAAAGCCAAAAGTAAAAAAATTTACATACTATAGAATCAATCTATTTTGTAACAGTTACTCAATAGATTGATTTTTTTGTTATCAATACAAAACAATTAAAAACCAACAACCTGTATTTGAACAAATTAGAACACTTTCATTTTCTGACTCTATGGAAGTCAAAGACAAAAATATAAGAATGACTTACGACAAAAAAATCATACTATTTTCTGTCAATTCGTTTTTTGCATTTTTATCTTCGTTTTTGCTTTTGCATATTTTATCCCAAATCGTTACAATCATTGTAGCCCATGCTAACTCAATACCTACACGCTTTAATTATTTCAATGTCATATTCCCCATCTCTGACGATTCAAATCTGTGGACACAGAACTCAGTTGTTTCAATATATTTATCAGGCCCTTTATTTTGTTTGTTATTAGGCCTTGCCTTCAGGAGGTATTTAACAATTTCTATTGATAACCCCAACCGAAACACCAAGCTATTCTTTATCTGGGGATACACTCATGCCATGAATTGCTTCTTTGGCGGCCTAATTGCAGGTATTCCTTTATTAAAAGGCATTGGCTATGTCCCCATTTGGCTATACTTCTCCAATACGGCTTTAATTATAACTATTGTATTTTCCGGAGTTTTATTGTTACTGAACGGATTCTTTCTGCGAAACATCTTTTCATCTCTTTCTTATGCTGAAATATGCTGGAAAAAGCCTTTTCTTTTCAAATTCATGATCATATATGCCCCTTATTTATTGGCATTTGCTTTATTCTTTATACTCAGGTTCCCAGATAACAGCATATATCAGCAAGCTTTAATGGTAACCTTGCTACTCCAGTTATTTTTTATCATGTCAAACAGCTATATACACGAATGGGATGATGAAGTTAAGGTTTCTATTGCAGTCTCATGGAAACTGATTTTATTATGCTTATCTTTATTTTGGATAATATTTATATGGAGCAAAATGTAATGGATTATCTAAAAAAAATATTGGCTATAATTAAAAAGAATCGGCCTTTATCCACTTATCTTATAGCTATTTTGACTGTTTTTATATTTCTTTTTATCGTAAAAAAACCATTACAAAAGCTATTTCTTGATATTCATCTCACACAAACATACTACAACACCCTTATTAACATTTCAGCCTCTATACTGCATTTTTTGGGGTTTAATTGGCAAGAAACCGAACATGGCTTACTTGTTAAATCTTTATCTGGCGATTATATTATACATAACAGGCTAATGTCCCTCAGGTATGCTTTTTTTATAATTACGGGCGGAATTTTGCTATCTTCAGGTTTGCTGCGCAAAATAAAGTTAATAGCTTTATCGCTGCTATTGCTGCAAATTTTTAATATCACCCGAATAGCTGTAATGTTATTCTTTGTATCATCATACAAAACATACGAATATAGGCTTATTAGAGAGATATTTGAGCTCATTCTGCATTTAGGAATTTTAGCCTACATTATTTATTGGTTTAAAAATAACTGGCGTTTAAAAAGGTTGTTAATCGGAGCGTATAGAATAAAAAAGAAAACAATCAAAACATTCTTTGTTAAATTATTTTTAGCCACATTTATATTTAGTATTATTCTTTTCTTCATCAAAACTAATACCCTTGGTGTGGCCAACATATTGTCAACAGGAATTCTGAAAGGGGCCCAGGGAATATTATCTTTAATGGGTTATTCATCCAATGTTGATAGCGCTACATGTATTTTGCAAGGCCCCAACTGCCGGCTTCATTTGTCGTATTTATGTTTAGGTATCAACCTGATGTTTGTATTTGCCGCTTTTATAATTTTTACCAATGGACTTTTTTGGCAAAAGCTAATTTTTATTTCTGCTGGAATAGTGTTTATCTATTTTTTTAACATTTTGCGTTTTGTATTTCTATTTATTTTTGTCACTAATAATCAGGGCAATGATGCCGCAATTCTTGACACCCATGATTTATATTCTTACGTTATATATGTTTTAACCTTTATTACATGGGGCATCTGGCTCAAATATTTTAGCAAGCCCCAACAAAACCCAATAAAATAAAACAATGCCAACATCAAAATTGAACTTAAAAAAAATAATACCAGTAATACTTATTTTATTGGCCATTAACAACTTAATAGCTATAGCCCGTTCAATTGAAGAAAAACAAAGTATCCTTTTCCTGATAGATATTTCGGGCAGCATGAAAGGCCCTAAAATAGACTCGGTAAAAAGCGCCACAAAGCGTATTGTAGAAATGATATCGCCATGCGGGGCTGAAATATCTGTGATGGGCTTCTGTGGCGAGAAAGACAACCCTATTGCTTACAGACTAAACTTTACTTCTGACAAAGATAAAATATGCAACTTCATTGACAGCCTCCGGCCCAACGGAAATACCCCTCTTGGGGCTGCTTTAATAAATGCTACTTACTACATAAAAGCCAATAAAAGCCCTCAATCTGTTAAACAAACCATCATTCTGCTTGGCGATGGCCGCAGTGATGATAATGTAGCTGAAGCTTTGAAGGAATTGACAGCTAAAAAAGCATTAGTACAGTGCGAATGTATTGGTTTTTGTGTTCAAAACGAAAAATATGCCGAGCAACAGCTTATGGATATAGCCCAAACTACACATGGCGAATATTATGTATCTTCGGCAGCTACAAATGTCTTTAAAGCATTTTTAAAAACCAGTATTAAAGCCTTTATCAAAGATATACCTGTCGAAGTCAGGCAGATAAAAAAAGGTTTTAACTTTAAAGAAATAGCCGTTGCAGATTTTAAGACCATAGCAGAACAGGCATGGGTGCTTGACTCTATTCAGATAAACGCTTTGCCTGAGATTTACAACATTACCAGCATTATTACCAATGAAAACATCCAGGATACTATGCCCAAAGCTTTAGTTTTTGATGCTAACCGAAAAGTTTCTCTTTTCATTAATAATGGAACACAGGCTGATGCCTATAAAAAGTGGATAGATGGCAGATATACCTTTGATCGCAACACCATTACCATCAACCTTCCTGAGCATTTTATCAAGATGGTGGTAAAAAAAGTGGACAATAAAGCACTTGTCCTCTGTGTCAACAAATACCGAAACCTTGTTGACAGTATGATTGAAGGTGGCGAACTTTGCGATTGTTCAAATAAGCCTTCAACCGAAAAACCTACCATTCTGGTTTACTTCTCAAGACCGGGCTGTAAATAACAGTATTATCCTTTTAAAGATTTAGCAAACTCTTCAACGGCTTCTTCCCGCGTTGCCCATGAGGTAACAAGCCTGATGACGGTATGCTTATCATCTACCCGACACCAACGGTAAAAACTAAATTCTTTTTCTAACTTCAAAATCAACTCATTGGGAAATATAGGAAACAACTGATTGGTAGCTGGTTGCGAATAAAATTGATATCCGGCATTTTTAATGGCCTTTGCCAACTTCTGTGCCATATCATTGGCCCACTGTGCAAGTTCAAGGTAAAGATTGTCTTTGAATAGTTCGTAAAACTGGATACCCAACACCCTTCCTTTTGCCAACAAGGCTCCACGCTGCTTGAGGTGAAAAGCAAAATCTGCTTTGAGCACATTATTATTGATAACAATGGCTTCGCCCAGTAAAGCCCCGTTTTTGGTACCTCCTATATAAAACACATCCGTCAATACAGCCAAATCAGCAAATTGTAAATCATTATCCTTTGCAGATAAAGCCATTCCTATTCGAGCCCCATCAAGGTAAAGATACATCCCGTTTTTCTTGCAAAAATCATAAAGATCAGCCAACTCAGCCTTAGTATAAAAGGTTCCCACCTCGGTAGAATTTGAAATATAAACCAGCCGTGGCTTGACCATGTGAGGTACATCCTTATGCTCCTCTAATAAAGACTTTATTTGATGAGAAACAATTTTCCCATCGCTACTATCTACAACGCATACTTTATGACCGGTAGATTCAATGGCTCCCGCTTCGTGTACGGCAATATGACCAGAACGCACTGCAACCACAGCTTCATGAGGCCTCAAGATAGAGGCAATAACAGACAAATTGGCTTGTGTACCTCCCGAAACAAAGAAAATGTCAGCATTCTCATTCCCAATCCGTTTCTTAATCAACTGCTTCGCTTTAAGCGAATATTCGTCATCGCCATAACCATCCTGCTGGCTCATGTTTGTTGTTGAAAGGGCCTCTAATATCCCCGGATGGCAGCCTTCGCTATAATCATCTCTGAAACTGTACATTTGGTCTTTTTTTATTAATAAAAGTAAAGAAAAAAAACGGCGCTAATGTACCCATACGAATAAAAACTACAATTTTTGACCGTTTATTATACTGCAAAAGCCAAAAGCTTTGCTTAATTTTGAAAAAATCATAATTGACAAAAATGTTTTTCATTAAGGTTCAGGTTCTCGATATAATAGATATTACCATAGTAGCCTATCTAATGTATAGGTTTTACATCCTGATTCGCGGAACGGTAGCCATCAATATTTTTATTACTATATTCTCTATTTACCTGTTCTGGCTTGTAGCCAAAGCCCTTGATATGCAATTATTAGGCACTATTATTGGCCAGATTATCGGAGTTGGGGTTATAGCCTTAATCATCGTATTTCACCAGGAAATACGAAGGTTTATGTTAATAATTGGGACGAGGTATATGTCACGGACCTTTTCATTAAAAAACCTTGTATTTGCAAGCAAAGGACAACAGCAACGCATTCAGATTAAAGAAATAGCAAGGGCTTGCGTGAATTTATCGAAAGCCAAAATTGGCGGATTAATTGTTATTGAAAGAAACTCAGCCCTTCACTTTTATGCCGACACAGGAGTAATCCTAAATGCAAACACCAGTGCATCGCTTATAGAATCTATATTTTTTAAAAACAACCCTTTACATGACGGGGCTATTATTATCATTGGCGAAAAAATATTTGCTGCCAGATGTATGCTCCCTATGTCTCAAAATGTACAACTTCCCGAACACCTTGGAATGAGACATCGAGCAGGTGTTAGCATGAGCGAACACACTGATGCCCTTATAATAATTATTTCAGAAGAAACAGGGAACGTTTCTATTGCAGAATTTGGAAAACTTACTCAGAATATCACTTTAAAGTCGTTATTGAAAACCCTTGAAAAAGAATTTCATGGAGAAATCAAACAACAAAATAGGGTTGAACCAATAAAGACTTATTAAAAACCAAGTGTACTCTTAGGTTCACGCAGAGTCTTGCGAGAATGTACCAACACTCCCACACATTGCTTCTCATCTTTATCTTTAGCATTGGCGACTTCAGGCACAGATACCTCAACAATAATACGTCGAGCTTCGGTATTGGTAAAGCTGACTTCTGTTTTGTAATTAGCTTCAGCGTTGTCAAAAAGAACGGTTTTATCTTCGTTGTCTTCTATCAACCTGAACCTTATATTTTTAATCTTAAACTGATAACAAATACTTATATGATAATCTTCATTACTAAAAGTCACCAGTTTAAATTCAGAAGTCATTCCATAAGTAAATAAAGCACTCCTGGATTGTCCACTCAGGTAATATGTTGTATTAGGAAATTTACATTGATATTCATGGTAAAAATAACAATCCTGTGCAATAGCATAAAAACTGAGAAACAACATTACTATTGTTGCCATTGCAGTTTTAAACGGGTTCAATATGGTATTTTGTGTATTCATTGGGTCAAGATTTACATTCCTTCAATTATTCAATAAAACTTTTTCTTACAGCAAAAATCATTTCTTTTAGCTGACTATACTGTTCAGCAGTAATCTCAAGTTTACTGCCACCTTCAAATATCAAGTTACCTTCTTTGTCTTGTCTAACCTTAGTTTTGGTTTTCTTACTTGATTTTATTGAAGAAAAAAGTTCATGGACTCCTTTAAGTTGTTCAGCTACCTGGGCCACCTGTTTATCATCACTATAAATGGTAAGATAAGAGTATAGGTTCTCAAATGCATATTTAAAATCAGCAACTCTTGTTTTCAATGGATTATGAGCTTCATTTTTATCTGTTAATTTAAAGGTGAGATAAAAACATTCAATATAAGCCCCGGCAGCAATTAAGGCCAAAGTTTTCTCACGATTGTTCATTATAAGAAATTCTACTATACCAGCATACGACTCTGTAGATATTTGCTTCAAAGAGTCAAGATTAAGCAGGTTTTTTTCAATCCTTTTGGCTATAGAAAGATCATAAGCTGAAGTAATTTTCACCTTCTCGCTAAGCGAATGAATGGCTTTATAATATTCTAAAGAATAATTATACGATTCAAAAAGTGTAATATAAGACAAATCTGCAAGATACACACCAAGCGCAATTGTTTGGGCTTTTGAATTGACATATCTTGAAATATTGCTTACCGGATTAAGTATTTCAGGGTTATACTTAATATTTTCCTTTTTTATAAAGGTAAATAACTCATCAGGAGTAGGAAAACGGTAATATACACTTTGTGTCTTTTTATCTGTCTGGTTAACAGGCAAACTGTCGGTAGAAATTGCTTGCTCGCTGCTGTTTGAAGCATTTCTACAGCCCATTGCCAACGTTAATGCAAGAATGCCAAATGTTATTTTCAGTTTCATGAATGTTCTCAATTATTTGTGAATAAAAATAGAAAAAAGTATTGAATAAAGCATAGTTTGAAAAAAAAATATCATGTAGTTAAATTTCACCTTTCTATACTTACATTGTTAATGTGACATTTTACAATAATACCGCTACGACTTAACCATTGTCGAAAATAAATTGTAAATTACAGACCGAAAAAAAACAAACTAAATCATTTACAACACACTGATTAAAAACATTTTACATAATTTATTTTTATTGTGAACAAAACAAAAACAACCTATCAGGCCAACCCTCGTCACTATGTTGCTGTTGACAGTATCGTGTTTGGTTTTGATGGTGAAGATTTAAAAATTTTATTGATAAAACGTAAAATAGAACCTCTCAAAGGTGAATGGTCCCTTATGGGGGGCTTTGTCCAAGAAAAACAAAGTATTGACCAGGCAGCCGAAATAGTATTGAAAAACCTTACCGGCCTGGACAATGTATATCTTGAACAACTCTCTACATTTGGTGAAGTACAACGCGACCCTATTGACAGGGTTATATCTGTTGCATACTATGCGCTTATCAAACTTAATGAGTACGACAGACAAATAGTACACAACAATGGAGGCGAGTGGTTTAGTATATCTAATTATCCCAAGCTTATCCTTGACCATGAAGAAATGGTACAAACAGCTATTAGTAAACTTCGCAGAAAATGCCGCACTCAACCTATCGGATTTGAGCTTTTACCAGAGAAGTTTACAATACCACAGTTACAAAGCCTTTACGAAGCAATATGGATGCAAAAATTAGACAAACGCAATTTTAGAAAAAAATTTCTTTCGATGAATTTATTGGATAAATTAGAAGAAAAAGATAAAGAAAATTCTAAAAAAGGGGCTTTTTATTATAAATTTAATAAAGAAAAATACGAACAATTAACAAGCCGCGGATTTATTTTCGAAATTTAAACAAATAACCTACTTATTAATAATGTACAAACTAACGAATTATGGAAATGAATTTTGATTTAGCGTGGATAGACTATGCTGTGATGGCGGTCTATTTCATTTTTGTGCTGGGCATCGGGTGGGCGCTAAAGCGCTTTATGAAAGATGCTAATGCGTTTTTGGAAGCTGGCAGGTCAATGCCGGCATGGGTTGCAGGCCTGGCATTTATTTCGACCAATTTGGGGGCGCTTGAGGTAATGGGTATGACCGGGTCGGGTGCAAAATATGGCCTTTTGACGGCCCATTTTTATTGGGTTGGTGCTATACCTGCCATGGTGTTCCTTGCCATATTTATGATGCCATTCTATTATGGTTCAAAAGCCCGCTCAGTTCCTGAATACCTCAAACTCAGGTTTGATGAAAAAACCAGGGGCATGAATGCTTTTATGTTTGCAGCCATGACCATCCTGGCCTCTGGTATTTCAATGTATGCATTGGCAATATTAACTGAAAAGGTTCTTGGATGGAACTTTCATGTTAGCTTGATTGTTTCGGCTGCGATAGTTCTGGGATATACATATCTTGGAGGCTTATCATCTGCTATTTACAACGAAGTCTTGCAGTTTTTCATCATCGTAATAGGTTTATTGCCTATTGTATTTCTTAGTTTGAAGCAACTTGGCGGCTGGTCAGGGTTAGAGCAAGCCCTTGCTCCTGTTGCCATACAAAACAACTTTGCTGCTGATGCCTACACTACAACATGGAAATACACTGGTTCGGGAGGCTCAAACCCTCTGGGTGTACCTTGGTATGGTATATTTATGGGACTAGGCTTTGTATTATCTTTTGGATATTGGTGTACAAATTTTCTTATTGTACAACGTGCTATGTCTGCTGAATCTACAACTGCCGCACGCAATACTCCTTTGATAGGAGCACTTCCTAAAATGTTTATTCCTTTTCTTATTATAGTTCCTGGCATTGCAGCCCTTGCCCTTATGAATTTGCCCGGTAGTGGTTTTAGTTTGCCGGTAAATGCAGCCGGACAGCCAATTTATGATTATACCATCATTGCCCTATTGAAACAATATTTACCTGCCGGTGTTCTTGGGTTAGGTATCACCGCTCTTTTGGCCTCTTTTATGTCTGGTATGGCTGGCAATGTTTCGGCATTCAATACCGTATGGACTTATGATATTTATCAAAGCTATATCAGACCTGCAACAGGAAATAAAGAAGCCGATGATAAACATTATTTATTTGTTGGCCGTATGGCTACTGTTTTTGGGGTTTTAGTTAGTGTTGCAGCTGCATACCTGGCCAGTATGTTTGGAAACATCATGGACTTTTTGCAGACCATATTTTCTATGATTAATGCCCCGCTGTTTGCTGTAATTTTCTTAGGGATGTTTTGGAAACGCAGTACGGGCCATGCTGCTTTTGCCGGTTTGATTGCAGGTTTGACCATTGCCTTTTTGCACCACGGATTAACCTTCCCTGCCGGAGCTGACACCCTGGTAAAAGGCGGATGGATAGCCAAACTTCACGAATACCCGGTTGAAATGGCCCAAAATTTTTGGACTGCCATTTATGCTTGTTTTACAAGTGCCTTAGTTACGGTTGTTTTATCATTAATGACCAAACAACAAAAGACTGATGAAGACCTCAAAGGCCTGGTTTACTCGTTGACCCCAAAATTGCAGGAGTCACATGTTGTATGGTACAAACGCTCTTCATCACTTGCAATACTTGTGATTGCAATAGCTTTGCTTTTAACAATATTATTCTGGTAAAAATATAAAATAGATAAAAATGGGATTAGATATAAAATATCCAATAGGGTTGATGTTTACAATCCTTGGAATCATGATAACAATTTATGGTTTTGCCACTATTAATGACACTACTTTATATCAAAAGTCATTAGGCATTAATATTAACTTGTGGTCTGGCATCTCAATGCTGGTTTTTGGCATTGTTATGCTTGTTTTATCCAAAAAAAATAAAAAAGAAGAATAGCGCTTAGCTTAGCTTCAAAAATGTTAAAAGGTGCTGGAAATCCCGGCACCTTTTTTGTTTGATATACCATCACTTCATTTGTAATAAGAGATAAAATTCCAATAACCAATAAAACCAAATTAACCATTAGGAAGCTTTTAAAGCCAAACTATATGATTTAGTTGGGTTAACCCTCTCGTTATATACGAGACAAGCTGATTTAGAAATTGTTTGAAAGATTTTATTAAATTATTGAATTGCCATTTCTTCGATTAAGCATTTTTAATGCTTAATTTGGGGAAAAAACAAAAGCAGCCGGAAGAACTCCGGCTGCTTTTAACCTAACCCTAAACCTTAATTAACCTAAAAACACTACTTAACCTTAAACCTTAAATCATTATGATTAATAACCTGGTACAAAGATACTATCAAAAGCAAGTCTTTTACCAGAAAAGCAAGATGTGTTTCGTCATTCTAAAAAGGTGATTTAGGTTACCGTGTTATCGGCAAATACTATCTATGATTTTTTTATACACCTCTGCAACAGTAAGCCCCATTGTTTTAATCTGTTTAGGGATAATACTATTAGGGCTCATCCCTGGCACAGTATTTACCTCAAGAAAATAAGGGGCCCCATCGTTGATAATGTAGTCAATCCTTACAATTCCTTTGCAGTTAAGAGCTTTGTATATTTTAAGCGATGTTTGCTGTACTTTTCGGGTTATCTCATCGCTGATTCGGGCTGGTGTTATTTCTTCGGACAATGCAGCATTGTATTTTGCTTCAAAATCAAAAAACGAAGTCTTAGAAACTATTTCAGTTACAGGAAAAACTAACTCTTCTTTATCTATAACATAAACCCCATTAGTTACTTCTGTACCGCTGATAAATTGCTCGATAAGTACTTCGTTGCTTTCGGTCAACGCATGTTCAATAGCCCCCAGGAGCTGATTTTCTTCATCTACCTTGGTTACTCCAAAACTTGACCCTGAAGCATTAGGTTTTACAATACATGGAAAACCTACAACACTTGTTATATGAGGAACATCCCATTTTTCGTTTTTACTAATGAGAATTCCTTTAGCAGTATTAATGCCAAAATTATTTAAGAAAAGCTTGCAGGCATATTTGTCAAAAGTCAGGGCAGAGGCCAAAACTCCGCAAGAAGTATATGGCACCTGCAAACAATCGAAATAGCCTTGCAACATCCCATCTTCGCCCGGTGTCCCGTGAATAGCAATAAGGGCACAATCAAATTTGACCTTTTGGGCATCAATGCTTATGCTGAAATCATTTTTATCCACATCTACCAACCGACCATCTGGAAGCTTAGCTTTCCATTCAGCACCTTTTAATTTTACCAAGAACATGTTATACCCGGCTTTGCTAACCTCTTCAGCCAACATAGCCCCGCTTTGCACCGAAATAACGTACTCTGAAGAGTTACCCCCGGCAACTACCGCAATATTTTTAGCCATCTGTAATACAATTGAAATAAACAACCTGCTTGACGGAGAAAGCAGAAATCAGAACTTCACTTCCGGGGCTTTATCAGCACCTGCTGTTGCCTCAAAGTATGGTTTTGAAGAAAAACCAAACATTTTAGCAAATAAAAGTTGTGGAAATGAACGAATATAAGCATTATAATCTTTTGTCAATTCATTAAACTTCATTCGCTCAATAGTGATACGGTTTTCAGTACCTTCAAGCTGTGATTGCAATTCAAGAAAATTCTGATTAGCCTTCAATTCTGGGTATTTTTCCACTACCACCATCAAACGCGATAAAGCACTTTGGAGCCCATCCTGAGCTTGCTGAAATTGCTTGAAAGACTCGGCATTTAACTTAGCAGGATCAATATTTACTGAGGTAGCTTTAGCTCTGGCTTCAATAACAGCTGTTAATGTAGATTTTTCAAAATCTGCATATCCCTTTACTGTATTAACAAGATTAGGAATAAGGTCTGCACGACGTTGATAAACGTTTTGCACCTGTGCCCACTGCGAAGATACGGCTTCTTCTTTTTGAACCATACTATTATAGCCGCAACTGCTCAACATTGGAACTACCAATGCCAATAACAACAGACGAGTTATGTTTTTCATATTTTTAAGAATTTTGTTTCTTTACAAAGTTAATTTTTTTATCGTGAATAAAATGCAAAGAATTCTTAAAACCTCAGAAGATGGCTCAAGTACTGTTTATAGCGAACAGACTGGTGAGACATATCATTCTATTCATGGGGCGTACACCGAATCAATGCATGTATTTATCAATAACGGTCTATCTTTAGTAAAAAGTAATAAAATTAATGTATTGGAAATTGGCTTTGGAACTGGACTTAACGCATGGTTAAGCTATATATATGCTATAAATAAAGGGCTTGAAATATCTTATGATGCTTATGAGCTATATCCTCTCCCTTTTTCCTTAGTAAATCTGCTTACTTATAAAGATATTTATCCTGAGAAGCAAGAAAAATTTGAATTGATACATAGTGTGCCTTGGGAAACCACTGCTAAAATTGACCATAATTTTTATTTGTCAAAGAAATGCTCAGATATTACTGTGTGTACATTCAATGGCATTTATGATATGGTTTATTTTGATGCCTTTTCTCCGGACAGCCAGCCGGAGATGTGGACTGGTAAGGTATTTGAAAAAATATTTCAAGATATGAACCACGAAGGAATATTGACCACCTATTGTGTAAAAGGTATTGTTAAAAGGGCTTTAAAAGAAGTGGGCTTTAAAATAGAAGTATTACCAGGGCCTCCAGGGAAAAGGCACATGCTGAGGGCATGGAAGATGTAGGGTAAATAAGAAAGACGCTTTGCATTTTCGGAAATGCAAAGCGTCTAACATGTCAGGCTATATAGTAAGAATTACCTTTACAATCAATGTGTTGTGAACAGAATACAGTAATTCTCAATCAAAATTCTTCATGAAAGACCCAGAGGGTCAATAGTATGGTAGATAAATATTTAAACAGGGTTTACAAGAGTATCGCAGGTACGAAAGAGAAACTTTAAAAGGTCATGAAGTCAAAAATATCGTGTTTTTCAAAAATCACTTTCGTCCCATTCGGGACTAATATTACAGTTGCACTAATTACTACCATACCTGAGTCCCTCCGGGACATTTGGTTGACTTTGCAAAATGCAAAATATTTTTAAATCAAAGGAAATGATTCTGAATTTTTAAGATTAGAGAGCAACGTAGTTGCGGTATGTTTGTAGAAAGTTTTTTCACTTCCGAAGTCTTAAAGACTTCGGAAGTGTATGTTATAGCGTAATCAATATCAACGTTTGGGCCAAAAGTATCCGCAGAAACATGGTCAGTGGATATACTGTTGCATAAGCAGTAGATTGGGCATGAACAGGAGCAAGGCTGTTGGCAAACTCAAGAGCTGGAGGATCTGTCATAGCACCGGACACGATACCGCATATTTTCAGGTAATTCATTTTCATCAGGCGTGCAATAACAGAGGCTAAGAATATTGGAATAAATGTTATGGCTGCTCCATATAAAAGCCAGATATACCCACCATTAACAAGGGTTTTTACAAATTCACTACCTGAAGATAAACCTACACATGCAAGAAATAATATAATGCCCAGTTCGCGCAGCATCATATTGGCCCCCGGGGTCATATAAAAATCAAGGTTCTTGATTCGTCCTTTATAGCCCAATATTATGGCAATTAAAAGTGGGCCACCTGCCATACCTAATTTTGCCGGAGCTGGCAAGCCCGGGATAAATAAGGGTACGCTTCCCAGGATAATACCAAGAAATATCCCAAGAAAAATAGGTATTGTATTGGGATGTGCAAGTTCTTTAACAGAGTTTCCAAGTTCTTCGCGTATCTCTGGAAGCAAATCACGCTTGCCTACGACCCGCACAGTATCGCCAAGTTCGACAGTAGTATCATGCGTAGGTAAAATCTCCATCCCTGCCCTGAATATGCGGGTAATATTGGCTTCGTAACGACGATAAATACCAATCTGTTCAATAGTTTTGCCTGTAAGTTTGCGATTGGTTACTAATACATGAAACATGGCCAAATCCCCTGAAATTTCACGTTTGCTGCCGATTTTCACTTCACCCATCTTCATCCGCAGGTTTTCAATGAGGTTAATAGCAGATACTCCGTAAATGACATCTCCCTGCTGTATCTTTTCGTTTTCTTTTGCTACAAGAAACTTTCCATCTCTCTCGATACGAGAAATAACAAGCTCTTTGTCCACAATCTTTTTGATATATTTTATTTCTTTCCCAAACATATTGGGATTAGAAATGTAAATCTCGACGCTCTCAAGTTTCTTCTGACTATTGCTATATTGTCCATTATAATCTTCTACTTCCTTGTTTACCTTGATGCTAAAAATAAACCGAACCAATATCATGGTGATAATGATACCAAGCACCCCAAAAGGATAAGCTACGGCGTAGCCCATACCTGTTACAGCAGCGGCATCAGCTTGTCCGACTTCATTTAAAGCTTGTTGGGCAGCACCAAGTCCGGGGGTATTGGTAACAGCCCCGCTCATAATACCAGTAATGACAGCTGGTGAAACTCCCAAAACTGCATGAATAAAATAGGCTATTGAAAAACCGGTAACAACAATGCCTGCTGCAAAAAGGTTTAGTTTAAGCCCATCATTACGAAAAGTGCTAAAAAAACGAGGGCCAACGTCAATACCAATAGCATAAACAAACAAGATCAGGCCAAACTCCCTGACAAAATGTAAAACATGAGGATCGGCCTGGGCCCCAAAGTGGGCAAAAATTAACCCTGAGAACAGCACCCCGGCTATCCCCAACTTTACTTTTTTAAACTCCAATTTGCCTATTAAAATTCCGACAAATGCAGCAAAACTAATGAAAAGTATAGTTGTAGCAGTACCGGTCCCGCTAAATAAGCTTTGAATAAAATTCATATATTATATTTTTATACTTTCAAAAGTAAACTCAACTGTCATAAATATATAAATGTTCGGCATAGCATCCTATATTTGAGTTAAAAAAATCATAAAGCGTTGAATTGCTTCATGTCTTTTATAACAAATAAGTAGGTGTTTAGTTTCACCACGTTGTTAATGGAAAAACGTCTCCCCCTTCCTTTGCGAAGTGGAGAGTAGCGGAACGAAGCAAAGGAAGGGGGGACATCGCCAATTAAATGATAACTTGCTTAATTTTGTAATCACTAAAAAACAAAAATATGAAGCAAGAATACCACTCAAACGCACTTACAAATGTA
>Ga0116186_1002193_pt1 | contig 18108 bp, 14 predicted proteins | sample AD_JPNNA4_MetaG_FD_89806 | JGI IMG/M metagenome (GOLD analysis project Ga0116186, IMG submission 89806) | Active sludge microbial communities of municipal wastewater-treating anaerobic digesters from Japan - AD_JPNNA4_MetaG | ecosystem: Engineered > Bioreactor > Anaerobic > Digestate | place...
CTCTCCAGTTGCCTGAAATGCCCTTGTAACCGTGCTGTCGCTTGCACCCCGCCGGAAGAAAGTCCCGTTTCAGTCAGTCTTCAGGACTTCCTGCTGTCTTCGCTGGACTCCAAACAGCTCGACTTCCGAATCCTCGCCTTTCGAGGCTACTATGCGTTCACGGTCGTTACGGCCCGGTTACTCGCTCACCACCCTTTGAGTGGCTTTGTCAACAGACTCCAGACAGTTCGTTTCCTCCCTGCCTGCTGTCCAAGCTACGGGGTCCTGACTTTTTCCCCGGCAGGCTTGCTTTCTTCCTGCTGAACATTTCCGCCTTATCTGGACGTACTAAAGGCCGACGTTCCCAAGCGTTCCCAGGCGCCGAAAAGTCGTATCAAGCGTCGCTCGAGGCCGTTTGAGTCGCCACCGGGCGCGGTTTCGTTTCTTTCTTGAAGAATTGCGCGATCGCGAAGTTTAGGATGACGCAGAAGGCCGAATCGATGCGGGCACCCGTTAATGTGTAGGGCAGGAGGAAGAAGAGGGCCTGAGTGACGGGGATACCCAACGGCGCGGTGACGATCGAAACCGAATAAAGGTCTGCAGGCGCTGGGATACCGGAGGCCGCGATGCCGGCGATCACGCTGTTGATCCCGATGAAAAGGTAGCCGACCCAGCCGATATCGAGACGCAGCAGCTGAACCAAGAATACGATCGTCAGCGAGAAGATGCTCGCGATCGTCGGAATCAACATGATCAACAGCAACGGTAGGGTTCCTTTGACATTCTCATCCTGGAAAGCCTCCTCCCGCTCGCAGACTTCCATAATCGCCGGTAGGGTCGCCAGCGTCGACAGGAGCGAGAAGAAGATCATCATCGGTTTTTTGATCGCAGACAGGTAACGGGGCAGGGGCATCGGCACTTTCCAAAGGCTCACCGCGATTGCGATGAAAAACCACGCCGCCAACATAATGCCCTGACAGATCAGGAGCTTGAAAAAGGCGATGAACAAGCCCGAATTGTCGGTGAAGGCGCTCGCTTGGCTCATCATTAAACAGAAAAGACCGAAAGGAAGTATGTAATAGGAGAGCTTGAACAAGGTGAAGAACAGGTCGTTCACGGTTGTCAGTACGGAAATGATCTTTTCTCTCGGCTTCCTCTCTTGGCCCAGCAAGATGAAGGCGATGAGGATCCCGAAGAAGAGGATCGACAGGGTTCTGTTTTCCACGAAGGCTTTCAAAATGCTGTTGGGGATCATCGTGCTGGGTATCATCCACAACATCGCTCCCGGAGACGTGTCGATCGCCAGAGAAGGCTCCGCCGATTGCCGTTGTAGCGTCCGGGCCAACTGCTGCTGGCTTTCCAATGGGAGGGCAGCGCCTGGTTGAATCACTAAACCTATCGCCAGCCCTAGGAAAGCGCCGATGGAAACAAAAATCACAAGTATACCCATAAATTTCAGGAAGAACCGCAAGCCACCGATATTCGACATCAAACGCGCGAAATTGAGGATGACCACGCAGAAGAGGATGGGGATTCCGGCCAATAATAAGTAGTTGAAGAAAACGTCACCAAACGGGCTCAGAAGTCCCGTGACCTCCGGAAAAGCGATTCCGGTGTACGTCCCCAGTAGGAGCGAAAATAAAACGGTCCACGTATTCAACAACCAATGCGGCGGCTTTCCCGATACCATTTTCCCGCGCATCCGCCTCTGACTCGCACACACAATGATAACGTCCACGGCTAAGAAAGCGGCCAACAAAACCGAGCGCCAAGGGTCGGACAACGCTCGTTCGACGATCGTCGGCGCAAGTTCCTCTTCCTCTGCCGGGCCATAGCGTGCGATGAGCTCGTCCAACTGCTGATTTCGGCTGCTCGTAGAGGAGATATAGCCGTCCAACCAGAAGTACAGCGGCAGGTTTTCTTGAGTCACCGCCATACTGATCAGGTCTTTCCGTTCCAGTCGTACGTACTGATAGTTCAATAGGATCTCCGGATGAAGGGAGAGAAAGAATTGTAACCAGTAGTGCGCACAATAGAATACGTCGAGTTCTCTATTCGTAAGGAGGCGCGCTACCTCTTCCGCTTTCGCTTTCCAGAGACGCGCGCGGGGAAAGGTTTCCACCGCCCAAGCTTCATAGGAAGTGTCCGCTAAAGTACCGACTCGAAGCGATCGTCGCTGGTTCAGGTATTTCACGGTTTCGTCCGGAGTCTCCGCGATCTTTTGATTTCGCATGAATTCCTTCAAAGTGTGGCTTACCAAAATTCCGTCCGAGTCCATCAGATAGGGTTGTGTAATGAACAGGCGGGCACCGCGATACGGGGTGTACGAATAGTAAGAGATGATCACGTCCGCCACGTCTTCTTCCAAATACCCGGCGAGTTCGTTAAATATCCCCTTTCGAACGAAAACTGGCTGCACACCCAAAGCTCTCGCGATCTCCTTCCCCATCTCCACATCGATCCCAGCCATTTCACCCCGTTCATCGACATAAAAAAAGGGCCAGAAATCTTCTTCCACCATCAAAATCCGGATCTCGCCGCGTTTGAGTATACTTTCTAAGTTAGACGCTCCGAAAATAATGTCGGAGGAACAGAAACAGACAAGAAGGATAATGATGAGAACCAAAGAATCCTTTCGGAAAATCATCGTTTTTTTAACTCCCCTTCTAAATTACCGTTTCTAGTGCGCCGCTCGTAGTTGCTACCATTATAGCACAACCCGCGAGGAAGAAATAGTGCGGCCCGGCTGGGGCACTTCTCTGGTAACGCCGGACTTTAGTTCGGCAAGTTTTACGGTTTTTGGGGACGCCAACTTTTAAGTTGGCAGGTTTTTTTGAAGAGAAAAGAGAGGGTTTCACGCAGAGAACACAGAGGGCACGGAGTAAACAGACATCGCGGCGTAAGCGCCCCTTATTCTCGCGACGGCGCGATACGCTTGGGAACGCCGAACTTTAGTTCGGCAGGGTTTTTAAAGACAAAGGGCGGATCGCGAGACTTCGTGGGCTTCCGAAGTCAGCCCGCTGGTTACCCCGCGATAATAGCTCAAGGACATCGCGGCGTATGCGATTAAGTCCTCACAGCGCGCTCCCGGAAAGGTGGTCCCTGGGCGTTCCCAGAGGCCCCCAGCAAAACAGAAGGCATGCCGAACTAAAGTTCGGCGTTCCCAGAAGTGCGAACCCAAAGCCCCGCCGGACAAAAGTTCGACGCACCCATAAGAGCGGCGTTCACAGAAAGGAGTTCTCAAGAGGCTTCCAGGGTCTACCCCAGCGCGAACCTCTCCTCTGTGCTTTCTGTGCGAGAACCATCTTTTAAAACCATGCCAACTTAAAAGTTGGCGTTCACAGAAGTTCCAGGCGTTCACAGACGGTCCGCGTTCCCAAGGCGCCTTTTTCCTTTTTCTACGCGTTAGTGGTAAAATTTGCCATTCCTATCGTGTGAAAGGGTGGCCCAGGATGTGACGATACAAGCTCTCTATTGTAAAATGACCAAGGCGAGGTTTTCGGAATTCGGGAAAGCCCAAAAATGGATTCGTAGGGGGGCGAGCCTGCAGCATTTCCGTTGGAAGTATTTCCCAGACCGGAGCATCCCGTCCTCTTTGCAGGCGCTCAATCGCGTCGTTTTTCAATACCTCGCCGAGCCCCTCTGTCACCCGGCAAGATCCGCTTACGTCAACTTGTTCGCTCCCTGCGAAATATTACACGCCTTCGACCTATACCCGATGTTCGTGGAATCTTTGGCCACTTTCCTGAACGGGTTCTCGTGCGAGGACCTCGCCGTCGACCAATCGGAGAGTAGCGGCCTTTCCGAAACGTTGTGCAGTTTTCACAAGACCTTCATCGGCGGGGCGGAGAGAGGGGCGTTACCCAAACCGCTTTTCGCGATGGCTTCATCGGTTTTGTGCGACGCCAACACCAAGACCTTCCTTCACGTCGCGAAACGCTTGGGGATTCCGGCGCTTCTCATCGACGTGCCCTACACCCCCTCTCCGGAAGCGGTCCGCTATGTGTCGGACCAACTGCAAGATGTGGTGAAGCAGGTCGAGGACATCTCCGGGAAACCCTTCCGTATCGACCGGTTGCGAGAGGTCCTCGCACTCGAAAATGAGACGAAGCGGCTAATGGCCGAGTGCCTGGAGGCCTTGGCCCTAAAGGCCTTCCCGAACCACCTGACCTTGGAGATGGGACGTCTGATGCTAACCCATACGGGTATCGGGCGTCCAGAATCGTCGCAGTGCTTTCAAGCACTCGTTCGGGATATCCGAAATGCCCCTCCCCGATCGGGCAAGGCGATCTTCTGGATACAGGTGATCCCGTTTTTCGATCCGACACTGCGCGCTCGCTTTAATTACGCGAGCGACTATCAGCTTTTGGGGATGGACATCAATTTCGACGATCTCGAACCGCTCCCGCTGGACGACCCGCTGTTCTCCCTCGCCAAAAAGATCGTCAACCACGTTTTCAACGGTCCATTCAACCGCCGAATCGACTGGATCCTCGGGCTGATGGACCGTCTGAAGCCCGATGGCGTCGTCTACTTCTGCCAATGGGGCTGTAAACAATCCTCAGGCGGGGCTGCGATGATGGCCGATGCCTTGAAAACCAAAGGAATCCCCTGTTTGGTTCTCGATGGCGACGCGGCCGACCGCAGGAATATGCCGCAAGGACAAACGAAGACGAGGGTGGAAGCCTTTTTGGAGATGCTGCCGTGATCGGGTATCTGTGCAAATATACCCCCGTCGAGATTTTGCACGGGTTTTCGGAAACCTTCGAGCGCATCGAACCCATAACGCAGTCCGTTTGTTGCGCGGACGGGATGCTGCATCCGAACCTTTGCTCTTATGCCCGCGCGGTGCTGGAAACGTGCCTCGAAAAGAAGATCACGGGGCTGGTGTTGACGAACTGCTGCGACAGCGTCCGCAGACTCTACGATGTGGCCTTAAACGATCCGCGGTTTACGTGGGTGGAATTCATCGACCTTCCGAGAAAACACGACGCTTCGGCCGTGGCCTATTTTGAAGGGGAGGTACATCGTTTTCTCGAAAGGGCGCGGCGCTTTTTCCCAAGGTCTTTCAACGAAGAACGTTTTTTTCGTTCTATTCCCCGCCTTCGTCCTTCCAATCCCGAACCGGACCCGAACCCTCCCTTTCCGCCGGTGAGATTGGCGTTGACCGGCGCGCGTATCCATCCGGACCTGAAAGCGTGGTTTATGAGTTACCCGGTTTCGATCGTTGCGGATACAACCTGCACCAATCCCGATCGGGGCGATATCTTTCAAGGAGAGATCAGTTCGCTGAAGACCTATGCCCGCGCCCTGCTCAACCAAACCCCTTGCATGCGGATGAACCGCGCGGGAGGTCTGGCGGAACCGCTTTTACGGAGCCGCCCGGAGGGCATCGTCTATCAAACCGTCAAGTTCTGCGACTTCTACGGGTATGACTACGCCTTGTTGCGTGGGGAGCTCGAACCACCCCTGCTCAAGATCGAGACCGATTACACGACCGGCTCGGTCGGTCAGTTGAAGACACGCTTCGAGGCGTTTTTGGAATCTATCTTAGCGAGAAGGGAACCGAAAAAGCCCTCTTCGATTCCCTTCGGTTTGTTAAAAGGAGAGCCCGAGATGAGGAACGACCTTCAAAAGCTCCGTGTGGTCGCCGGTATCGATGTCGGATCCACCTCCGTCAACGTGGTCCTGATGGATGAAAACCATCGAATCCTCGCCACATCTATCGTCAAAACGGGTCCAAAGAGCGGCTTGGGCGCGCGGAACGCCTTGGACGAAGCGCTCGCAACCGCGCGTTTGTCGCTCTCCGATATCCGTTACATCGTGTCCACAGGATATGGCAGAGCGGTCGCCTCTTTCAGCCACGAGGCCGTCACCGAAATCACTTGCCACGCGCGGGGCGCCTTGTGGTTGGACCGAAACGTGAGAACGGTGATCGACATCGGCGGGCAAGACAGCAAGGTGATGCGCATCGACTCAAACGGAGAATTGAAAGACTTCGTGATGAACGACAAATGCGCGGCCGGAACGGGCAAGTTCCTGGAGATGATGGCCCGGACTCTCGAATTGGAGATCGAGGACTTGGGCCCCGCCTCGCTTCGGGCTAAGGAAAAGGTAATGATATCGAGTATGTGCACCGTCTTCGCAGAATCCGAGGTGATCTCTCTGATCGCGCAAAACAAGGAGACCCCGGATATCATCAAGGGGCTGTGCGATTCCGTCGCCACCCGAACGGCGGCACTCGTGAGCCGCGTGGGTAAAGAAGAGCGGGTGATGATGACCGGCGGTGTCGCGAAAAACGTAGGGGTCGTTAACAGCCTGAGCGAAAGGCTGCAGACAGACTTGGTCCTTCCACCGGAACCTCAGATCGTTGGTGCGATCGGCGCGGCTTTGATCGCCCTAGAACGCGGGCATCCGCCTCGACCCCTCTCGGAATAGAAGCGATAGGAGTTCGTGGCGCGTCTGGCGAATACGCCCTGGACAACCTCGTGTTAAAGGGGTTCCTTTGCGGCCGCACCCAACCTCCTCGGAAACCGTTCGGGGGTTTCCATATCCTTTCGATAGACCAAAAGCCAATGGCGATACAGTTCTCCCTTGTAGGTGAACGTATAAGGTAGGATCTCCGGTGATTCCCACCCGAGTATCCGCCGGGCACGTTCGGATTTTTCTATCTCCTCGGGGTACTTGGGACCTTTGTAGAAGTAGGCTTTTCCGCCAACGGCCAGTAGAGGCGCCGCGTATTCCAACAGCGTGGGCAACCCACCCACGGCTCGGGCAAAAACGGCATCGTAGGATTGAGGCCTGCCCGCGGATTCGACGCGATCCGCGACAACCCGACACCCGTCCAAACCCAATTGTTGAATCACCCGGCGCAAAAACGCCGCTTTTTTCTTCTCCGACTCATAGAGAGTGAGCGACAAGTTTGGAAAGCACAGCTTGATCACGATGCCTGGAAACCCCGCGCCGGAACCGATATCGACGCCCTTTCCCTCGAGCTCTATGCGATGGGCCATCCACGGGAGCGCGCTGTCTAGTACGTGTTTAGTCAGGATAGCCTCGTGGTCGGTAAACCGAATCAGGTTCTGGCGTTTGTTCTCTTCGATGATCATTTCTATATAGCGATCTAGCGCGTATTCCGTTTCTTTGGAAAAGTCAAGCATACCCTCTTGTGATCACCTCCCTCCCAGAATCCTCCCGGCGCGGACTTTGTATGACTCTGTATCTTATGATTTATCATACCACACTTGAGAGTGCGAAGTGTTGTGGATCGTGCCCTTCTGGGAACGCCAATCTTTAGATTGGCATGTTTTTGCGGCTCTTCGATACATTACTTGAAGCCCACTGATCATCCAAGAAATACAAAGTAACATAAGAGGAAAAAAGAGTCCACAAGATGGCCGATTATGCGGTTAGAGCGGATTAGCGAAACGGTCTAAGGGTCTACAGAATTATTACGATAGAAGATGTTAATTAAGTACGCCTTGTAAAATGACGAAGAGCCCAGAAAACATGCCAACTTAAAAGTTGGCGTTCCCAGGCGTTCCCAGGGTGCTCTAGGAAGTTCGGCGCTCCCAGGCGTTCCCAGGACGGTGACTAGGTCGACGCAGAATATCGAAACGGCCGCGTCTCGTGCTATAATAGCGAACATTCTCGGAGAGTCATTCTCATCGTTTCCGTTCATTCGGCATTGCGCAAATCTACGCGAATCGATCATGGAGGGATTGTTATGGAACCCTTATCAAAAGCCTATGACCCGCAAGGGATCGAGAGTAAGTGGTACGCTACTTGGAAAGAAAACGGGTATTTTAAACCTTCCGGCAAGGGCGAGCCGTTCACCATTGTCATTCCTCCGCCGAATATTACTGGGAAGTTGCATATGGGCCACGGGCTAAATATGACCCTTCAAGATATCGCGATCCGGTTTAACCGGATGCTCGGGAAAAACACCCTGTGGCTTCCGGGAGAGGATCATGCGGGGATCGCCACTCAAGGGGTCATCGAGAAGAACCTGCGAGAAAAGGGTACCTCGCGAGATGCGGTGGGGCGCGAGGAGTTCCTTCGCATCACCTGGGACTGGGCGAATGAGTATCGCAAGCACATAAAAAATCAGATCGAATGGATCGGATGCTCAGTAGATTGGGAACGGGACCGGTTCACCCTTGACGAGGGTCTGAATCACGCCGTTCGGAGGGCTTTCGTCCACCTCTACCACAAAGGGTTGATTTATAAAGGGAAATACCTCGTGAATTGGTGTTCCCGTTGCGGTACGGTGTTGTCCGACGAAGAGGTCGAGCACGAAGAGGAAAAGAGCCACCTCTGGTACATTCTGTACCCGTTGAAAGGAGAGAAACTAGGCCTGACCGTCGCGACCACACGCCCCGAAACGATGCTGGGCGATACGGCCGTCGCGGTGAACCCCTCGGACGAGCGCTATAGAGACTGGATCGGAAAGACCTTGATTCTACCGATCGTCAACCGAGAGATCCCCATCATCGCCGACCATTTCGTCGATCCGCAGTTCGGAACGGGCGCCGTAAAGGTGACCCCCGCCCACGATCCCAACGACTATCAGATCGCGCTTCGCCATAACCTCCCTTACGTGGAAGTGATCGACGAGCGGTCATATATGTCTCCCGAAACTGGCGTTTTTGCCGGGCTTACCACCCTCGAGGCGAGAAAGCGTGTCGTGGAGCGACTCGAATCCGATGGCTTTCTAGTAAAAATCGAAGATTACCGCCACGCCGTCGGCCACTGTTACCGCTGCTCCGCCACGATAGAACCGCGTCTCTCCGACCAGTGGTTCGTCAAGATGAAGCCGCTCGCTGCGCCCGCGATCGAGGTGGTCGAAAGCGGAAAAGTGAAGTTCCACCCCGATCGGTGGAAAAAGGTCTACCTGAACTGGATGAGCGAGGTGCGAGACTGGTGTATCTCTCGCCAGCTTTGGTGGGGACATCGCATCCCGGTCTGGTACTGCCAGGACTGTGGTCATCCGAACGTCACTGAAGAAGCGCCGGAACGGTGCGAAAAATGCGGATCCTCCTTTCTCATTCAAGACGATGATGTCCTCGACACCTGGTTCTCTTCCGGACTTTGGCCCTTCTCCACTTTGGGCTGGCCAGACCAAACCTCCGATCTCGAAAGCTTCTACCCCACCTCTTTGTTGAGCACCGCGTTCGACATCATCTTTTTCTGGGTCGCGCGGATGATCGTAATGGGCATGGAGTTTATAGGCGACATCCCGTTCAGTGACGTCTACATTCACCAGCTGGTCCGCGACAAAAAGGGACGGAAGATGAGCAAATCACTAGGGAACGGCATCGACCCCATCGAGGTAATCCAAGCCTACGGCGCCGACGCCACCCGCTTCTCGCTCGCGATCCTGGCCTCCCAGGGCAGCGATATCCGATATGACGTGAAGAGCGTCGAAACCTACCAACACTTCGCCAATAAACTGTGGAATGCGTCTCGATTCGCGCTGATGAATCTGGACCCCTCAAACGGCGGCGCCTCTCTGGCTATCCATCCCGATCAGTGCACCCTAGCCGACGGATGGATCCTGTCGTCTCTCAATGATACGATCCGCAAGACCACCGATTTCCTGAGCCGTTACGAATACAACTTCGCGGCCAAGTCTATTTATGAATTCTTCTGGAACCAATTCTGCGATTGGTATCTGGAATCCGCGAAACCGATCCTGTATGGGGATAGTGGTCCTAAACAGAATACTCGAGCCGTATTGGCCTATGTGTTGGACCAGAGCGTCCGAATCCTCCACCCGTTTATGCCCTTCATCACTGAAGAAATATGGCAGCATCTGCCTGTTCCAAAAGAAGCGCCGTCTCTGATCATCGCGCCCTGGCCCGAAGAGAGGCCGGAGTACGCTTTTGTGGAGAAACGTTCGCGCTATGAGGCGCTCATCGAAGAGATCCGGGGAATTAGGAACCTTCGCGCGCAGTTTCAGGTCCCGCCTTCTCGTAAACTGACCGTCGCGTTCCGATTTTTAGGAGAGTCGGGAACCGCGCTTTTGGAAGAAGAACTCGCCTATATCCGGTTTTTGGCGAATGTGGAAGAGGTCGCCGTCGTCGATCGAAAACCCGAGAAGTCCGCGACCGCGTTCGTTGATTCCTCTCGGGAGATCTATGTTATACTGGGAGAGACCATTGATTGGGAAGGCGAACGCCAACGTCTCGAGAAGGAGATCGATAAAACGCGGGTTGACCTCCAACACGCGCTATCCAAGCTGAACAATCCGAAATTTATGGCTCACGCGGAGGCGGAAGCGGTCGAAGAAGCGCAGCTGAAAGCGGAAGAAGCCAAAAAAACACTTCAGAGATTGGAACTGTTGCTGAAGGATTTTTTTACCGCCTAACGAGGGAAGGACAGCGAGTGTGAGAATAGAAAAAGCGTCGGGAAGGATGACCTTGGTGGCCTCCCCGATCGGGAATCTGGAGGACTTTTCCTTCCGAGGGGTGCGAATCCTACGGGAAGCAGATTTCATCCTGGCGGAAGACACGCGCCGTTCCCTCATTTTGATCAACCATTACCAAATCGGAAGGAAAGCGATCATCTCCTTTTCCGAACAGAAGATCGAACGAAAATTGGACGCAGTCCTCGAGCGGTTGCGAAACGGCGAAAACGGCGTTCTGCTCACCGACTCCGGAATGCCGGCCGTGGCGGACCCGGGCTCAAAACTGATGAGGGCTTGCCACGAACACCGTATCCCTGTAGACGTCATCCCGGGGCCCAGCGCCGTTGTCAGCGCTTTCGCGTGCTCGGGGTTCTCGGGGTCGTTCATCTTCGAAGGGTTTTTACCTCGCGCGAAGCGGTTGAAGCGACTTCTCGCGACGTTCAAGGAAGAGGAGAGGGCGATCGTGTTTTTCGAGTCGCCCTATCGCATAAAGGATACGCTCGAATTGATCGAGCAAATCTTGGGAGACCGACAGATTTTCATTGCCAAAGAGATGACGAAGGTTCACCAAGAGTTTTTTTATGGGCGCGTCTCTGAGGTCAAAACTGCTTTTGAAGGAGAAGCGCGAGGAGAATACACCATAGTATTGGGAGGTCGAGAGCTGAATGGAGGGTAACGACGGTTTTTCCGGGGTGGAGGCTCCGTCAAAGTATAAGGAGCTCGAAAGATCTCTTCGGAGACTGGCCGCCTGGATCAAAGCAGAAGGAAGAAAGGTGATCAAAGAAGGGAATTATAAGATCACCCCCGCTCAGTTCGATGTGCTACAGAGGGTTTACTGGGGAGGGGACTCCACGATGTCCAATCTGAGTCGCCGGCTGGGGGTGGCGAAAAGCACGATAACGGGCTTGATTACCAAACTCAAAGAAGCCGGTTACATCGAGTACTCGGTTTTGGAAGAGGATCACCGTATGCGAAAGGTCGTCATCACCCCAAAAGGTAAAGCGTTAATCCAGGAGGTTATTCGCCGGAGGGTTCTTTTTGTCGAACGGTTGTTCGTCACGGTTGATCCCTTTTTAACCGACGAATTTCGAAAGGTGCTGCGTATTGTCAACAATACGCTGGATGTAAACGAAGCGAACGAGTCGCGTACGACGTAAACATATCTTAAAAGATAGGACGACTAAGGAGGTTTTTCTCTACGATGAAGATCAAAGAAGGAGCCATCATCGTCGGTGTTTCTGCGCGCCATTTGCACCTCTCGCCCGCCCATCTGGAAATCCTTTTCGGGGCCGGCGCCACGCTGACGAAGTATAAGGACTTACGGCAACCGGGACAGTACGCGTGCGATGAAAAAGTGACGATCGTCGGTCCGAAAGGGTCATTCGAGAACGTGCGCGTGTTGGGCCCCGTCAGAAAGGATACCCAGATCGAAATCAGTATGACCGACGCTCTGAAACTAGGCGTAACGCCCCCCATACGCGACAGCGGCGACGTCGTTGGCACACCGGGGGTGGAGTTGATCGGCCCGAAGGGCAGCGTCAAACTGGACAAAGGGTTGATCATCGCTAAAAGGCATATCCATATGTTGCCGGAAGAAGCGCAGCGCTATGGTGTCAAGGATAAAGATCTGGTAGCCGTTTTTTGTGATACGAAAGGGAGAAAAGCGATCCTGATGGACGTGCTGATCCGTGTCAATCCCACGTATGCATTAGAGTTTCACGTCGATACCGACGAATCCAACGCGGCTATGCTCAAAACCGGAGACTTGGTTCATATCGTCGAACTCTGAAGGGTCTCGTTATAGGGCGGTCGACCGATGGCACTTTCACGTGAACTCACCATCCCATTTCTCCGACCGCCCTCGACCCTACCGGGACGACCTCGGTAGACTTGTAGCGGCCGGCGCGGCCGCGAGTAGGCACGGTTATCGCGTCGCGATCAAATAGATGCTGAGGCCCAATCCTACGCTGGCCAATACCGAAGCGGCCGCCGCGACGCCTATCAGTATATTAACCTTCTGGTTCAGTTTTTGGTGTTGCGCAAACAGGTTTTGATATTCCAAACCCGTATTTTCCACGATCCGTCTATAATCCGCTAACCCCCGTTCCTGCGCCGCTAATTTCATAATCACGGAATCGTTTTCCACTTCCAGTTCGATCACACGCGTTTCAAGCCCGGAGAGCAGCTTAGCGGTTTGAGAGGCTTGGTTTGCCAGGTCGGTATTTGTCCCCATTTGGTCAATCCGCTTCACTAGGTCTTGATAGTCGCGGCCCATACGTTCCATCTTTGCCGCGATCGTCTCGACCAACCCTTTTAGGGTTGAAACCTGAAAGTTGATGGTGGAAAGGTCCTGGGTCGAGGTCACCTCTCCCGTAAAGGCTTTTCGCTCCAGCAATTGAAAGGCTTTGTACATTGCGACGGAGAATTGATACCGAGTCAAATAGGCCTCCCCCTGAAAAGTCCCGTCCGGCAAGCCCGTGAGAATTCCTTTTTCGATCAGGTATTGAACAGATTCATAGGCCCAGTGGGAAGGCGAAACGTCCTTCAGCGGAATCACCCCAAAGGCCACAATCGAGAAACATAGAATGCATATCCCCAACATCATTTTTTTCATCTTAATCCCCCCGTTGATTCCCGAATCTGATTAAAATTATACACGAAACGATCGAAGGCCGCAAACCCGTTCGAATCTCTTTTGAATACGCCGCAATGCTCGAGAACCGTCGCGAATTTTCGGCCGATCTCTTCTTCGATAAGAGCGCGCGCCCGTTCGGGGCTATGGCCCACGCCTTTCTCCGAAATTAAGGGGTCCACCCACTCTCGATGTTTGTATAGCTCATCCGATGGATCCAAGGAGGCAAGGGTAACGTGATGATCACCGGTCATCCACTCTTGTACGCGCCGCATCTCCGTACGCAATCTCCCAGGTAAAATCGCTAGTCCCATCACCTCGATCAACCCGATGTTCTCTTTTTTGATCGCATGGAGCTCGGGATGGGGGTGAAAGATACCCAACGGGTATTGAGGATTGCTGCGGTTGTTGCGCAAGACGAGGTCGATCTCGTATTGACCGCTTCCGGTCTTTCGCGCGATCGGCGTCATCGTGTTGTGAGGCGCGTCCGTCTGCGCGATCACCTCAACAGAAGCGTCGGTATAAGTGCGCCAGTAATCCAAGAGGGCGGTGGACGCGTCGACCAACACCCTTCTGTCGTCAGAACGCAAACGCAACGCGCTCATCGGCCACCTGACCCTCCCAGTCTCCACACCCGGAAATCGGCTCAGAGTGTAATGGCGATCGATAGGCGCCTTTTCCATCGGCATCGTCGCCCGTCCGCCCTGAAAATGGTCGTGGCTTAAAATCGATCCGCCGACCACCGGCAGGTCCGCGTTCGATCCGATGAAGTAATGGGGAAATTGATCCAAAAAATCGAAGAGACGGGCGAAAGTTTTGCGTTCCAGCTTCATTGGGCGGTGCTCCTCAGAGAGCACGATACAGTGCTCGTTGTAGTACACGTACGGTGAGTATTGAAAGAACCAAGGCTCTTCAGCGAGGGTGACCGGAATGACCCGCAAGTTTTGTCTAGCGGGGTGTCGAAGGTTTCCGTGGAAACCGACGTTTTCCACACACAACAAACACCGCGGGTACCCGGTTTGGGGCTTAAGCTTTTCCGCGGCGATTTCCAAAGGGTCCTTCTCCGGTTTGGAGAGGTTGATCGTGATCTCTAGTGCCCCGTATTCCGTTTCCGATCGCCACTTGATATTCTTTTGCATCCGATCCATCCGGATGTAGTTCGTGTCTATGCACAGCCGGTAGAACCAATCTGTCGCTTTCGTGACATCGATCAACCGATGCTCATAGAATCGGCGCGCCACCTCTCTTGGACGCGGGGTCAGCAGACCCATGATTGCGGTGTCGAGGAGGTCCCTGCGAGTTTGTGTTTCTTCTTCCAAGAGCGCGTGTTCTCTCGCATAGTCCAATAACGTGTCCAAATACCGCGGCAATGGTTCCACCGGTCGCTGCTTCACATCGCTCAAAGGGACTTCTAACCGTAAGAAACCGAGTAGGGTGTTACGCGTGTAATGGATCTCTTCCGGAGCGATCAGATCTCGTTCGAGGGCGTATAGGATCAACCCTTCGATCGCCTGTAACGCTTTCTCGCGAGTCGCCGTCATCGCTTCGCTCACCGTCCCGAAACTTGTTCTATCGTTTGAAACAACCGATTGAGAACGGCTCTATCCATCGGGACCGCGGTATGGTCTATCCCTTGGAAGGCTATACGCGTCTGTCCCTTGTCGCTTCCAGCCATCTGTTGGCTGTAGAGTGATACGACGCAGTCGTTGGCCTCGTGGACAGAAAAATCCCGGTTCGTGTAGAAGGTCACTTTTTGAGTCGTCGTTTTCATTAGCGCGTAGAGCAAACTATAGTTGGAATTCGATAGTTCGGAGTTTTCGTCAATCTCGGATGTGAAGAGGTATAGCCGGTCATAGAACCGATCATTCTGATTCAGGAGCCGCAAATCTTCGGGGCCTTTTAAGATGTCGCTGTATCGGCGCGCATCCACCTTTCCGTACAAGTAGTCCGCGACGGCTCGTGTGTAGGAGTCGACCGTATAGCTCAGGCAAACGCCTCCCGGAAAGGGATCCAGGAAGGAGACCATCTCGGTGAACACCTTACCGACCAGTTCGGGATTTTTCGCCGTGATCGCCAGGAGGACTTGAAGGCTTTGATCCACGTAGTCGTCCCTCAAAAGGGCTCTCAACAACTCGTACAGATTGATACGAAAAACATCGTCCGGTTGTTTGGACTCTTTGATCCGCGCTTTCAGCTCGGCGTTCACCGTGTAGACGAAATTTTCCAGGACCGAGCCGTAGTGGGGAGAGTCCAGAGTGATGATCGCGCTCAAGTAATCTCCCAAAAAGGCTTTTTGGGGGTCAGAGGGACGTTCGAGGCGGGTATTGGCTGCTTCCCTGGCCACTATCCCACCCATACTGTGCCCGACGATGACGAGCGTCTCATAGTCGTGTAAAAACCCGTAGTCCTGGAGAATACCCGCCAATATCTGCCCGTATTCCCGAGCGGTCAACACCGACGTGTCGTAGACGAACTCGTAAAAATCGTAGGCTTCGAAAACGGAACCGGTTTCTGCCGCCCGAGCTCTCTCCGTCCATAGAAGGTAAAGTCGATCCCACACCGCCAGCCGGGGTTCCGTCCGCCAGATATAGGGCACGTGAACCATCACCTCTTTCTCTCTCGTGAAGTTGGGGAGCGCTTGTTTCCCGTGCACGAGGATCAAGGCTCGGCTTCCACGGGGAGCGGAATTCCTAAGGCCTTTGGTCGTGGTGAAGACCTCTGTCGGATACCGATGGATCCTGAAGATGGGATCCGCCGGGATCTTGTCGATGTCTCCGGCCAAGAAGTCGGGAATGACTCCACCAAAGAGATTGCTCACCGCGTTCTTTTCGGAGTTGTTGTTTTGAACGGAGACGAAAATGTTCTGATCGTCCGCTGGCTGCATCCGCCACAATTCGGCATAAGGGCGCATTTCGTAGTAGCGCGGAATGGTCACTTCTACTCCCTTCAATTCCAAACGATTTTCCATTTCGATGGTATCGATCGTTCTGTTAAGCATTAACCCGAGCAGCTTTCCCAAAGTCTGTCCCCACTGCTTAATCGCGAACCAAAAGAAGTCCAATAGTATGAGGGGCTTGCCCCGTGTCGTCTGTGTAGGAAAGACAGGGTATATTTTCGTGAAGGTGTCGGCTTTTCTGGTACCGACACGCACTGACATCACCGCTTCGGCAAAATGCCCGAGTGGCGTCTCGAGCTCCAGCATGTGAACCAACTCCGCGCTGGCCAGCGAATAGGTTTTCGGCGTGGTGACGGGTCGAACCTCAAGGGCCGGAACAGTCGTGCCCGCTGACTCTCGGAAGAGAGGTGCGGCGCCGCCGAGATCGGAAATACCGATCATCATCTGGACGAGCTCCTCGCGGATCAGTTCCGCCGTCTGCGGAAAGAGTTCTTGAGAATCCTGTCCCGGTGTATATTGCGTGTTGTAGAGATCCAGGACTTTTCGGCGCGCGGTCTCGTTGCCGTAACGACCGATCAGCGCCATTGTCTTCAGAGAGCATAGTTCGAACAGGAACACGCCCGCGAGTATTCTTTCGATGTGGCTGTCCGTCAAGAAGCCGAGCGTGCGTGAAGCATACAGGACCATTTTTCGGTACTCCTCGTGAATCCAGATGGCCAATTCCTTCTGGGTATCCAGCAGGAGCGCCGTTTGCAGGTCGGCGAAAACGGTGTTCTCGGCGGAAAAAAAAGGATGGTGATAGGGGGTGCGTATTTTGACGTCACTGACTTCACCCGAATCCAGACGCTTCATCCATTCCGTGACCGTCGCCCCGATCGGCTTTTTTGGGTTGAGCGCGAGCCCTTCCAAAAAGACAGATAAGCCGGAAAGGAAGGAATCGAATTGTAAAGGCGTGTGGACCCGATCCATCAACCGGTTCCACTCAGAGATCGTTTGTTCGATCAAATCCGAAAAGGCGGGCTCAAACTCTAAAACTTTGAATTCTACGTTTTCTCGTAGGAAAAACTTCGGCAATGATAGGAAGAATTGCTTTTTCCCTTCGTGTAGAAGGGATAAGTAATCGGCAAAGGCGACCCGAAGCGCCTGCTTCTTAAAAGGCTCGTAGAGCGAAAGCTGGAGCTGTTCCAACTCGTCCAGAAAGATGTCCAAATACTCCATCTTCGAGGACAAGAGGTGATAGACCGAGACGTTCTGAACCAGCGTGTCAGCTTCTAAAAAAGACGTGAGAAGGGCCATATAGTTAGAGGCCGCTTTGATATGGCTGTTAACGGGAGAAACCGGAGACAGCGCGGGGAGAGAGTGCTCTTGCCATTCTCCAGAGGCGTAAGCCAGAAGTAAATAGCGACTTGAACCGATACGAAGGCTTTCCGCCGCCTCCTCATCCAGTATCAGGAAGGCTTTTAACGGAACGAGCGCGGGTAGCAGGAGGTGGACCTCTTCGGTGGATTTTTGGGTCTCAAAGAGCAGTCGAGACTCTAAGGTCAAGGTGATATCCAGAATAGATAGCCCGAAAGACAACGAACAAATACCGAGAAGCAGACTAAGGAAAAGAGTCTTTGCCATAGGTGTCCCTCCTTTTTGTAAAAAAAGCCGTTACGACACGAAACCCGTGAAGGTCTTTTTGAACGATGACCACCACCGGCCCCGACTCGATACGAAATCTCCCGTTGTGTTGCAGACGACACCGCGCCTGGGGATGATCGATAGCGTCGATGATCTCTCGAGCGGTCAGCTCTCGCTCATAGCCGCGTTGGATGGCGTGGTTCGGCATATCGATCTCGGCGTCAAACCGTTCGGATCTCATCAGAAAACCCTTTCACTCTCTAATAGCAGGTTGTTTTCATAGCGACGGGATAAAAGGCGGTGCAACGACGCTCCTTTCGAAGGCGTCCGCGAGTAGTCGATCTCGTATGCCTTTGATTCCAGGACCGAACGCCGCATCTCTTCTTTCGCCGCCCCGGGCAACTCTCGATTGGGCAATGCGGAGCGATTCGAAAAATGCAATCGATTCCCCTCTATAAAAAAGTAGCAAAGCGCGTCCGCGAAAGGCACGATTCGCGGGAAAGGCCGCTCTGTCGCCCCGATCCCCCAAGATTCGAAGAGCTCCCGAAAGGTATCGGAGGGCACCGATAA
>Ga0116186_1002216_pt1 | contig 18012 bp, 17 predicted proteins | sample AD_JPNNA4_MetaG_FD_89806 | JGI IMG/M metagenome (GOLD analysis project Ga0116186, IMG submission 89806) | Active sludge microbial communities of municipal wastewater-treating anaerobic digesters from Japan - AD_JPNNA4_MetaG | ecosystem: Engineered > Bioreactor > Anaerobic > Digestate | place...
CATTTCCAGAATGAATCAGACCATCCTCTTCATCCGCATAACGTCGAACTCCTTGCCTTTCCATCCGATCCCAACAAAGCGCCTGAACTTCCTGAATCCGTGCTTTCTATGAAACGCCAAACTGGGCTCATTGAGAGATGAGATTCAATATGCTATGCAACTCTATTACCGGTGGAAGCGCTAAAGGGAGCTGTTTGAAGCAGGTTTTAAAGCTCTCACTAGATTATGACAAAACTGATGAAATGAGGAATGGCAATCCGGGTAAAGGAGGGATCTAAAATAATGTTCACGGATCGCCTCCACCTTCGTCTGACTCATGGTATTTATAGACGATTGCGATAATTTAAATTATTGAATACATACCGGGGGACGAAACGCAGAAGCTCTTGAAAGCGAATGACCGTTCAGGCTGTATCTCATAAAGTCCAAAAAGGAGAAGCAAATAGCATTGCCGGCTGACTCTTGCAATCACCAGACGAAACGGCAGAGTTGTCGTTGATAATGGATGAGCGGAAGGATTGAAATCAGAATAATTTAACTTGAGAGAAAAGACGCTAATAATTTGCGGCCCGCCTTTCCTCTCTCTTTGAGTCTATATCCGCCCTTGCCTCTTCTAGCTCCTCTTTTGCCTCCTGTGCCTTCCTCTCCGCCTCGGCCCGGATCTGAGAAGCGCTCTCCAGGCCTCCACTTCCATCTTCCGCCACCTCCGGCGTGGCCGCCCTCTCGAACTGGGCATCCAGAGTCATCCAGTAGTAGGCATATCCCAGGCCGGTATAGTTGCAGCTGTAGTTCATGTCCATGCTCACCATGAACAGCCCGTCCGGGCGGGCCTTTGTCGTTCCCCAGCTGTTGAGCATTATCCAGTAGCGGTTATCAGGATCCTTGTCGTTATAGCCCACGCAGAGCACGGCATGGCCGCCACCGTTATTGAAGTCGTATGGGGTGGTGCATTCTTTGGGCCGCCAGATAAAGCACTCCGGCTGATAGCCCCAGAAGGTGAAGAATTCCGTCCAGGCGGTCTGATTGGGCAGGAAGAATCCGAACCATACTCCTTTTCCCTGGCCCAGCACATTCTTGATATTGGCAATGGCCTGCTCCTTATCCATTTCCCAGGTGGGGATGGTCACCGCCTGAACCGATTTCAGGGTGTAATGAGGATCATTAGAGATGGAGCCGGCGGATACATTAGTCTGTGTCCCGCAGCTCTTGAAGCGGTCCTGCCACTGGGCATTTCCATTGGACCAGGGGACGAGGATCTTGCTGGCATTGTAGAATCCCACCAGATACTCCAGCCAGCCGCCGCAGCAGGACCAGTTGCTGCCCTGGCCCCCATTATAATTGGAGTTGACATACTGCATGGATAGCCGATCCTTGATGCCCAGCTGGGTGTGCAGGGCGATCTCCAAAATCCCCGTTCCGGCCCAGGCCCAGCAATTTCCGCAGGTCCCCTGATCGCGCTCTGAGGGAGTATAATTCAAATGGCCGAGAAGGGTGACATGATCTCCCCCGGCTGAGCCTGGCTGCGTTTGCAGATTGGGATTGATATAGGCTCGAGGGGCAGCATGGACCATTTCTATCCACTGGCTGGCGTCATCGAGGCTGGGGCGCAATATGGTGTACATTTGAGTCGAGGCATTGCAGAATTGATCGGGGTCTGCTCCCGGCGGAAGAGGGGTGCAGTTGTAGGCATGCTCTGCAAAGGCCCCGGGCACAGATAAAATTAAGAGTATAAATAAATATAAAATCCTAAAGCCACCCCCATTCGTCCCCGCCATATTACTGCTCCCGAATGATTCTTCCAGTAGATTTTTCTACCAGCAAATACTGATATCCAGCATAGAACTTAAGGATTTTGGTCTTTATATAATATATCATAGAGAGATATATTGCACATATTATGCTTTTTCGGATCAAAATTACTAAATAGTATTGCCATATTAGAGCCTAGAGATAATCAGCGGGCAAGCCCCTGCGGTAGGAGAAATGAGAATGACATCAGAGCCGATCTGGCGGCATGGGGCTTTTCTCATCGAACTCAAATGGCAGAAACGGGGGAAGAGCCCGGATTCGAACAAATAGACTTGAGGCTGAATGTGCTTAACGATAGAAGGGGATTGATGTGGGTAGGCATAACAAATATCTTGTGCTGGGGGTAATCCTAGTCCTTCTGGCCATTTATACGGCGATATCCCAGGCCGATATTACAGTGATCCAGGCTGAGCTGAACAAACCATTCAATATCACCCTGGAGTCCAATCCAACCACGGGATATGCCTGGACTGTGGACTTCAATCATAAGATGCTGATCGGAGGGGAAAAAGGCTACAGTGCCAGCCGGCCAGGTGCCGTCGGTGGCTCAGGCCAGCAGGTCTTTGTCTTCACCCCTATCCAGGAAGGGCAGACTGAGATATCGGCAGCCTATAAGCGGCCCTGGGAGGAGAGCGCAGCAGAAGAGAGAACCTTCCGGGTCAATTGTGTTGTCAATGATTGATATTTGAACCATCAATGTACAGGATAAGAATTGCTGTCCATATAAAAGGATATAGGGCCCTCAATGCCCACTGCGAGCAGTTCTCGACCGAATACTCTGGACTCCTCTTCTAAACCACAGGCAGATATGGTATTGACTGGGGCTAACTGGGATGACATCGCTGGTGATAACAGATTTCAGAAAAAGCTGCGAAAGGGAATTCGATCTAATTACTGCGATGCTTATAAATTGAACTGCATATCCTGTGAGAGCTGTATCTCCGTCCGAATGTGATGCGATCAAGTGCCAGATAAGCAATTGCAGGACAATTGAGGCTGTTTTCTTGGTATAGGATGGAAAGGTCAAGCCGCTTTAGTCAGATTTGTGATGGGAGGCACTTCAACGCATGGGCTATCCAATGCGCTCTCCTCCTGATGATATTCCCATGCCCACTGATCATATGGCTGCCCTAAACAGCGGTTTTTCTAATTATCAATTAGATAGCGTATGGCTGAGCTTAATACAGGCATCTGAATTTCTTATTACTAGAATAGAAAAGCTTATTACTAAGTAGTATAATTATGGCTAAAAAAACACGGAGGCGAGATGATTTCCAAAGCAGATAGAGCATCGATTGGAAGAGTGGTTGTCTCGGATGCGGCGGTCCCCTTTATCGCTCGTGGAGGCCGGCTTTTCCAGGGACAGGTTATCGATTCAGATCCGGGCATCGATGATGGTGAGGAAGTGCTCGTGGTAGACCGGAGAAATAATCCCATCAGGAGGGTTCAAATCTATCAATGACCTGGGGGGTTGAGAAGATACGCGAGGCATAAAGGAAAATCCGTGAGGATTTACAGCGCCATTAAGAACGACGCCGGCACTGTTTCTTCATTGCTTTAAACATTAATTGCCGGCGTCCCTCTTCTAAGAGATACTTGAGTCTCCGAATCGCCACATCTTCTGCCATCCCACTCTCCCCATTCGACAAGGAGAATCCTCTCATTCTTTGCTGCATATCCCTGAGTGGGGCAGCAGTTCAGCACTGCAAAATAGAATTGAATTTTGAGCGTTTTTTCGAAAAATATTTTAAAATTTAGTATTACGAAAATGATTTATATTATGAATTGTAAGCAGTAATTGCAGGTCCGATCCATAACCCTCCAACTTTAATAAGGCACGCTCCCATAGCATTTCGGCACACTACGTCCTTGGACCGAAAAAGATGCATGCCTTATTGAAAGCTCATAGGGGATCGGGCCTTGCACTATCATTTCGCGGCAAGATAATCTCGTGGCGGATCTCTCCTGATTCCAGAATGGCCTTATTGTGAGCCATGAAATCTATCACCTCTGGCTGATGGGATATGAGAAGGTAGGCCAGTCCCAGATTTTTCTGCAGATCCTTGAGCAGGCCGAGGATCTGAGCCTGGACTGATATGTCCAGGGCAGAGGTTGGCTCGTCAAGTATGATCACTTTTGGATTCAAGAGCAATACCCGGCTCAGGGCGGCCCTCTGGCTCTGGCCTCCCGAGATCTGCCCTGGATAGCGACAGAGCAGCTCCTCGGGAAGGCCGACCATTTCCAGGGCCTGCCGGGCTTTATCCTTCCACTCTATCCGGGGGATATTCATATGGCGCAAAACCTCATGAATCGATTGCTCAATGCTCTTCCTGGGATTAAAAGATCCCTCCGAATCCTGAAAGACCATCTGCACTCCTCTCCTATAAGCCAGATAGTCAATACCCTTTAGCTTCCAGATATCCTCCCCACGATAGAGAACGCATCCTGAAGAAGGCCTCTCCAGGCCGGCCAGGATCATTCCCAGCGTTGTCTTGCCCACGCCTGAGGGCCCCATCAAGCCCAGTGTGCGGCCTTCTTCAATCTCCAGGGAGATGTCTTGAAATATACTATGCCGCTTTTTGATTATCAGTCCGGATCCATAATTCATGCCGAGACTTTTGGCCTTCAATATAGCCAGCATCTCACCTCCCTATCCATCCCCCCATGGCGGCACCTTTTCCTAGTCATATCCGGCCTCTGCATGCATTTATCATGTTTGTAGCGGCAGCGGGGATAAAACTTGCAGCCTCCAGGCGGATCGATCATAGACGGCGAAACGCCGGGTATGGGATGAAAGCCTCTTTGAGGAAGACAGTCCAAGAGTGCTTTTGTGTAGGGATGAAGGGGATGGTCAAAGACCGTCTGGCTCTCTCCCGTCTCCACAACCTCGCCGCAGTACATCACCGATATCCTGTCCGAGATATCTCTTGCCAGCAAGAGATCATGGGTGATGAGAAGGAGTGAGGCACCCATTTTGTCCCTGAGCCCACCCAGCTCTTCAGCTATCTGCCTTGCCAGCAATCGGTCCAACCCTTTGCTCGGCTCATCAGCTATTATGATCCTGGGAGAGAGGATCATAGCTGCTGCTATCATCACCCTCTGATTCATGCCTCCGGAGAGCTGAAATGGGTAACTCTCCGCCACACCCCCCATACCAAGTCCCAAGCGGCGAAGCATATCCTTGGCCATCTGGATCGATAGGCTTCGCGGCAGGTGCCTGTGAATCTGAAGAGGCTCTGCTATCTGCTCTTCTGCCTTTATAATCGGATTTAAGGCCAAGGAGGGATTTTGAAATACTATGGCAATCTCTCTGCCCCTTATCTCCGCCATCTCTCTCTCGCTCAAAGAGAGGAGATCTCTTCCGGAGAAGATGACACTTCCTCGCACCGAGGCATTGCCTGGAAGAAGCTGTAATATGGAGTTGGCAACAACCGACTTGCCGCAGCCCGTCTCACCCACAAGGGCCAGGGCCTCTCCTTTAAAAAGATCCAGGCAGACATCCTGTGCTGCTCTGACCCGCCCCATTGAGGTATCAAAGGTCACAGAGAGCCCCTCGATCCTCAGGAGGGGCTCATCAATTGGAGTTGCACCCAGGCGGCTCATTCCAACCTCAATATCGACATCTCCTTTTCTTCCAGAAAATGGCCCATCAGAACCACTGACATCACAAAGAGCGTGATGCACAGTCCGGGTGCCAGGTACCACCACCAGTAACCGTTTATGAAACCACCCCGGCTAAAGGCGAAGTTGATCATCATCCCCCAGCTCTTGCTGGCAGGATCTCCCAGGCCGAGGAAGGATATGGAGGCCTCAGCTATCATAGCGGAGGCAATCGAGAGCAGAAACTTGGGCATCACCACATGGCATATATTGGGCAGCACATCGGAGAGCATTATGTGCAGGCTGGAAAAGCCCAGTGCTCTCTTGGCTCTCACATATCCCATCTCACTGACCTGCAATGCTTTAGAGCGCACCACCCTGGCAGTAGAGGTCCACCACAAGCTGCCCATGAGCAATGCCACCAGCCAGAAGCTGGGCCTCAAGAACGCAGCTAAAACGATGATTAAGGGAATCTGCGGTATCATTAGAAAAATATCCGTGAGCCCCATGAGGATCTCATCAACTGTGCCCTTGAAGTAGCCGGAGAAAAGGCCGACCGCCGTTCCTATGATCGTGGCCATCAGCGCTGCTCCGAAGCCCACTATAAGAGAGACCCTGGTGCCGTAGATCAGCTCGGATAGTATGTCCTGGCCCAGGTCGTTTGTTCCCAGAAGATGCTCCTCGCCGGGCAAAAGATAGGGCTCGAATCTGATCCAGGGATCGTAGGGGGCCAGGAGGTGGGACAGAGCGGCCATGGCCAAGAAGGATGAAAATAAAGCCAATCCCAGTCCACTCGCTTTGGCCCCCCAAAATGCTCTTTTGGTGAGTCTGTCAAGAGTGGTACTGTCTTCTCCACCATTTTCGCATCTGCTTTCATCGGCCTCGTGAATGACTGTGGGAATGGCATCCGTATCCAGACCTAGGTTGATTTCGGACAATTTTACTGCCACCTTACCCTCGGATCCAGACAGCTGTATAGAAGATCGGCCAGCATATTGGCAGAGATGACCATTATGGTTATTATCAGAAACGAGCCCTGCAAGATGGGATAATCCCTGGAGAGAAGGGCATCATAAATGAGGCTGCCCATGCCGTTCATGGAAAAGACGATCTCAATGAAGAGCGCTCCGCTCAGTATAAAGCCGAAGTCCAAGGCCAGGAGGGTGATAATGGGCAGAAGGGCATTTTTAAAGACATGCCTAAACAGTATCTCCTCATCGTATAGTCCCTTGGCCCGGGCGAAGGCGGCATAAAGGCTGCCCTTCTCCTGCAACACGCTTCCCCTCATGATCATATAGTTCCTGGACAGGGAGAAGAGGGTCATCATGGTCATGGGCAGAAACAGATGATGGGCGATGTCCACTGCCGATCCCGTGGAATAGAATCCCTTGAGGGGAAAGAGCCCCGCTTTGAAGGATAGCAGATAGAGGACGATTAAAGAGAGAAAGTAGGGCGGAGTGCAGTAAATCGCCAGAAAGAAGGCTGTTTCCATCTTATGAATACAGCTGCCGCTCTTCCATCCCGCCCGGGCGCCGGAGAGCGCGCCCAATACAGCTCCCAGGATCAGAGCCGGCACTGCCAATAATAGCGTCCATTTCATGCGCTCGAATATGATATCCGACACGGATCTATGCAGATGGAAGGAATATCCCAGATCCAGTCTCAAGATGTCCATCCAGTATTCCAGGTATTGCTCTGGCCAGGATCTGTCCAGCTCCATCTTCGCTCTCAGCTCCTGAACATAGCTGTCTGTCAGTATGACATCCTCTCCCAGGAGATTGGTAAGAGGATCTCCGGGCATACTTCTGGGAATGGCAAAGTTCAGGGAGAAGATGAGAAATAATGCAACGATATACCTGAGAGCCTTTTTTCCGGAAAGGGATATACTCTCAACCTCCTCTACAAGATCTTATAGATAAGTGCGTCTCTTGTGGAGAATGAGGCCCATTTTCCACCTTCTCCCAGCCGCCCCTCCATCTCAAGATGATCTATAATCTCTTCGGGGCTCTTCCTGGAGAACCGGTGTTGCATTAAAATTATATCCAATGGCAAGATATAATTTCTAGAAAATAAAATAATATCAAACTGGTGACCAATCTCTTTCAGGATGTGATAGAGGCAGAGGTAGTCGGCATAGGGCCTGGGACCATATGCGAATTCATTTAATGAGTCCGGCTGATCGGCTCGAAAGACGATAAATATTCCCTTTCGAGTTACTTCGATCATCTTTTCCAGGAAGCCTTGGATATCTTCATCGAAGAGGCTGTTAGCCGCCAGAGAATAGTCGATGTCATGGCCCCTCAAAGGCTTGTGGCTGGATTCGAAGATATCGCTGCCCTGCACATCCTTCCATTCCTTCTCAATTGTGATGATATTTTTCAGTCCCATCTCTCTGGCTTTCTGCATCAGGATCTTTAATTGATATGCAGAAGGGTCAATGGCAATTGTACGGGAGGTCTGCCGGGAGAGAGGAATGGCAAAGGCTCCTGTTCCAGCTCCGATGTCCAGAAGGATTGATCCCGGAGAGATAAAAGAGGAGATCTTGCTCAGGATCTCCCCCGGATATCCGGAATGCATTAAAGCCCGATCATAGACGGCATAGCTTCTCCAGAACTGGTCGTTGGAGATCTTCTCATCCCTGAGATGCTGCACATAGCTGCCTTCTCTTATGAAATCCCTCCATTGATCCCTCCAGATGCTCATAATTTCCTCTCCACCGAGAGAAAATTGTCCACATTGAATATGCCGTAGAGCGGATCGGAGTGCCAGCCTTCGAGTGCCTTGTTGTAGGGTGTCTCAACCTTATTCCAGTAGAGCGCAATTCCAGGCAGGTTTTCCGCATAGTAGTCCTGCAACTCATGGGCATAATCCGGGAGCTGCGCCTCGCTGGTTGCGGCAAGAATGTCGTCGCAGAGCTTGTGGAATTCCTGATCTTCAAGGACATGCAATACCCCTTCGCCGGTCCTTCGCGAGTCGAAGTAGCCTGTACCCCAATTGGCATGCATTAGCATACCCCAGGGTGTGCTTCTGGTTATGGTCAGATCGTATTCCCCGTCATCCTTTTGTTTTATCCAGGTGCTGGAGTCCACGCTCTTTATCTCGCTCCGGATTCCCAGGGATTTCAGATAGTCAACCAAAAGCTCTGTAATCCGCTGGTGGTCGGTTCTGGTGAGAACTATCAGATTGATCTCCTTTCCGTCCTTGCCCTCCAGGAAGCCGTTTCCATCGGAGTCGGAATAGCCTGCCTCCTCCAGGATGGCTTTAGCCCGGGAGAGGTTATGCTCGAGCCTGTCCGTCTCCTTGAAGCCCATCATGCTGGGTGGCACAAATCCGGCATTGGGGATCTGGCCGTATCCCAGAGCATCGAGCTTGAGCATCTCGCTGTAGTCTAGGGCAAAGGATAGGGCCCTTCTGAAGTTGATATCCGACATGGGCTCTCTCTTCAGGTTCATTCCCAGGAAGATCAGTCCGATATTGTCTTTTTCTACAAACTCGAAGTTGCCGGTATCTTTTAGCTTTTCGATGCTTGGATATGGATATGTGCCTGCATACTTATAGTAGGCATCGACCTCTCCCTTCTCCAAAGCCAGAGAGAGGACATCCATATTGGAAAAGGTATGAATCTCAATGGAATCAAAGTTGGGAGCCTCTCCTTTCCAATAAGGATTCTTCTGGAAGTAGATCACTCCTGAGCCCAGATCGGTCTTGGCGATATAAAAGGGGCCAAATCCGACCATCTCCCCTTCATTGGTATATTGCATGGGCTCTTTTATCGCCTCCCAGATATGCTTGGCCAGTATGGGATAGGTGGCGAACTCCAGGTTCAGACGGGAGTAGGGCTTATTGAGATTGAAGACGACGGCATTGTCCTCCCGGATGGTGATGTCCTCCACAGTGCTCTTCATCCAGCCCGCGGCAGGATAGTTCTCTGCCAGGTAGTCGAATGTGAACTGGACATCCTCCGCAGTGAGCTTCTTTCCATCGCTCCAGTATAGGTCGTCTTTGATGGAGAACTTCCAGGTCTTGCCTTCCTCAGAGACCTCATAGCTCTGGGCGGCAAGTCCCTCCAGAGTTCCATCTGCTGCCATCTTCATCAATGTAGGATTGGACAGATGGGCAAAGACCCCCATGCTGCTGTCTCCCAGCATGCTTGCCGACTTGACCACATTTGGTGTTCCGATCTTTAGAACCGTCTCCCCTGATTGCTCAGCGGCCATGCCGGCCAAGCTCAGCATCAAGACACCAAGGATCAGCGCAAAGGCTACCCTATATAAATAGCGTATCATATTTCCCACCTTTGATGCAATAATAAAACTAATTATTATAAGAAATTTGTGCTTAGTTTGATTTAATATTATTAGATCTAAAATAGTTAACCAAATAGCACTCCATATAACTATCTCTTATCATCTGTATGGCTCCTAAGGTACATTTTAAAGATCCAACTATCATAGTTCGCTGAGCTGATCGTTCTTAAAACCGCCATTCTGATTTCAAATCGACAAGCTTATTACTAAGTAATATGAATAGCATCAATTGATGATTTATGGAACAAGATCTGACTAGAATAGGCATCTCTTTACCGGAAAATCTGCTCAATAAATTCGACGAAATCATTCAGCAGCGCGGGTATTCCTCCCGCTCTGAGGGGATCAGGGATGCCATAAGAAATTATATAATCAATTTTGAATGGATGAGCGATGTGAATGGAGAGCGGGTTGGGGTCATCACCATATTATACAATCATGCTCAGAGAGGCCTGCAGGACAGTCTCACCGAGATTCAACATGACTTCGGCAGCATCATAAAGTCCAGTTTGCATGTCCATTTGGACCATGATTCCTGCCTGGAGGTTGTTGTTCTCAGAGGCGAGGGCGAAGAGGTGAGAAAGGCGGCGGAAAGAATGATGGCCTTAAAGGGCGCAAAGCATGTGAAATTGACCACCACTTCTATTGGAAAAGAGCTCTGATACAAGAAAATATAAGGGGTGTCCTCATTAACGCAGCAACTGCCTTGATTCTGCTGGTCATAATATCGAGTTCTTCATTTGCCTTCGGAAAGGATTACAATGCCGATTATTGGCTGCTAATGGGCGACGGCTTCTTGGAAAGAGGCTCCTACCAGGTCGCGTTGGACTGCTATGAGAGATCGATAGAGCTGGATGCCACCAATGCTACATCTTGGATGAAGAAAGGCAAGGCTTTAAGCGGTCTGATGAATTATCAAGATGCCCTCCTGGCCTTTGATGAATCGATTAAAAGGGACTCGGACCTGGCAGAGTCCTGGTACAGCAAGGGAATTGTCCTTGGCCGTCTCGGCCTGTACAATGATTCGATTTCCGCTTTTGAGCAATCCATCAATCTGCAGCCCGGAGCAGCACTACCCTGGTACAGCAAGGGGATCGCTCTGTCAAATCTGGGAAATTTTCAGGATGCTCTTCTGGCGATAGATGAGGCCTTAAATCTGCAGGCAAATCTGTCCGGTGCCTGGCAATATAAGGCTCTGATTCTGGCCGATCTTGGCAGGTACAGCGAGTCTCTGGATGCCTTAAAAGAGACAGTTGAACTCGATCCTTATAATGAGGATGCCTGGCTCAACCTAGGTTATATTCTCTCCCATTTGGGAGACTACAGCTCGGCTCTGCAAGCATATGATAATGTTACGGATCTGAATCCGATATCCGCGCCTGCCTGGGTCAAGAAAGGTGAAGCGCTTTTTGCTCTGGGCATGCACTTCGAATCCTGTGATGCTTTTGATAGGGCCTGCCAGATAGAGCCAAATGATGCCGGAATATGGCAGAGCTACGCCTCAGCATTGAGGCTGTCGGGCAAGCTCAATGAATCCATACAAGCTTATAATCAAAGCCTTGCCCTGGACCCGAAGGAATCTGGTTCCTGGAACGGGCAGGCTCTCTGCTATTTTGAATTGAGAGACTATAATGCCTCCCTCAGGCTATTTGACAAGGCCATAGAGCTTGATCCGCAGGAGATCGGATACTATTATAATAAAGCCCTGACAATGGATGAATTGGGGAATTACAGCGAAGAGGTCTCAATTCTCAAGATGTCATTAGAGCTGCATCCAGAATGTGCTGTGTGCTGGAACAGGCTTGGCCTGGCCCTGGCTGAGCTGGAGATGTTCGATGAAGCTATAGCAGCTTACGATAAAGCCATTGAGATCGATCCCCAATATTTGGAGCCCTGGAACAACCGGGGCATTGCACTGGTAATGGGCAGCGAGGATTATGGCCAGGCTCTGAAGAGCTTCGACAGAGCCATTGAGATAGATATCCAATGCCTGCAGGCCTGGGTCAATAAAGCAAATGCCTTGAGATTGTCTGATCGCGACACAGAGGCTCATTTTGCCCTGGAAAAGGCCGAAAAACTGGGATACAGGAAGAGATCCGAGCCGGAGTCAAATTAGATATTGAGCCCGCCAAATCGGATCTTATGGTGCTAGGATCAGAGGGGCATCAATATCTTTCGCCCCTTCATCTCCATTATTTCCACCTCAACCCCATAGGCCTCCAGGATATTTTTTGGGGTCAAAACCTTCTCCGGTGGTCCAAAGGCGACGAGGTTTCCCTCTCTGCCGCAGTTGAGCTTCCTCAAGAGAGCTACATCGTCCGAGAACATCAGGGCATGATTGGGATCATGCAGGGTCATCATTACGGTCACCTTTTGCCTCTTTGATATCTCTTTGATCATCTTCAGGGTTGAGATCTGGTTCTTGAAGTCGAGATAAGAGGTGGGCTCATCCAGTAGCAGCACTGAAGGCTGCTGGACCATAGCCCTGGCAATCATCACCAGCTGTCTCTCCCCGCCGCTGATCTGGGTGTAGGGTTGATCGGCAAGGCCGCTTATTCCGGTTAGAGCCAGGACCTGCTCGGTCATCTCCCGATCCTCTATATTAGGAGAAGAGAAAGCAGGAATATAGGGCATCCGTCCCGTTATCACTACATCTCGAACCTTGAAGGGAAAGGATATTTTATGGCCCTGCGGCACGTAGCCCATTAATCTGGCCAGACGGTGGGCCGGCAGGGATCCGACGGGGCAGCCGTCCACCAATACCCTGCCATGATCCGGCTGGATCAGGTTATTGATGATCTTGAGAAGCGTGGTCTTGCCGCAGCCATTTGGTCCTACTATTGTAACCACCGATCCTTTGCCAATGGTCAGAGAGACTTTATCCAGAACCTTGCTGCGGGCATAAGCCATGCTTATATCTTCAATTCTTATGCCATCTCCGGCTATCATTCCCAACCTCCTGCCCGGGTTGTTCTGAGAAGATAGATGAAGACCGGAGCGCCAAGGAGGGTGGTGATGATTCCCACCGGAACCTCGAAGGTGAAGGCAGCTCGGGCCACATCATCCACCAGCACCAGAAAGGAGGCCCCCAGGGTGAGGGAGAGGGGAATCAGAGTCCGGTGATCCGGCCCGAAGACCATGCGTACCATGTGGGGGACGATCAGGCCCACCAGGCCGATTATTCCAGCTACAGCAACCACGGCAGAAGCCACCAGGGTGGCTGTGACGATGAAGACGACCTTGTACCTCTCCAGGTTCATTCCCACCGATCTGGCTTCCTCCTCTCCTAAAGCCAGGACATTCAGCCTCCAGCGCAGAGCAATGATGATCAAGCCGCCAATCAGGACCCACGGTGCAGCCAGATCCACCTTGGACCAGGAGGCGGTGGACAGCGTGCCCATATTCCAGTAGACGATGCTCTGCAAGGAGCGGGCATCTACAGCAAACTGAATGATGGCAAGCAAAGCCCCAAATACCGATGATACCACTACTCCAGCCAAAACCAGAGATATTACCGGCACCTCTCCTTTATGCCTAGCCATGAGATAGGCAGAGCCCACTGCCAGCAGGCTGAAAGAGAAGGCTCCTATCTGAAGGGGCATCCAGGGAAATACAGACATGGCCAGAGCAGCGCCGAAGGCGGCACCGGAGGACAGCCCCAGAATGAAGGGGCTGACCAGTGGGTTTCTGAAAATGCCCTGCAAGGTCGCCCCCGATATGGATAAAGCGGCTCCTGCCAGCATGGCCAGCAGGACTCGAGGCAGACGGATGCTGAATACAACTGTATCATAGACTTGGGGGAGGCTATGGCTGTGGCCCATGAGCCGGGAGAAGATGATCTCCGCCAGCTCAGGACCGGATAGGGGATAGGTCCCTATGTTCATGGAGATCAAGAAAGCTGGCAGGGGCATCAGAAGAGCGAAAGCAGCAAGAAAGGCCCTCTTATCGATAAAAATTCGGGATAGGCGAAGCCTCCCCAAGAGCCTCGTCCATCTGCAGGGACCGCTGTACATCAGCTTTTTCCTATCCCGTCCGAGATCTATGCCGCCGCGAAACCGGGATAATGCACGGAGTAAAGATCAACGAACATACTGTCGATCTCCGCGTCCAGATCAAGGTCCTGGAATTTGTCCGGATTTATCTCCTTGGCCATGATCATCAGAGCCAGAGGATACCTTGGCGTATGGAAGTCGAATATCAATGGATTTTGGACCTCGAATACCCTGCCGTTCTTGACTGCATTTATCTCCTTCCAGCCCTCGAAATCCTTGCCGCTGATCACATCCTCTGGATCCAAATTGGTGTTGTACCACATGTAGATCACATCGGGATTCAGCTGCACCAGAGACTCCAGGTTCAGATTGGGATGCTCCATGCTCCGGGTCTCATTGCTCCAGTACTGCATGACGTTCACACCGCCGGCCTTTTCTATCAGCTCATTGGCGGTGCTGTTGAGGCCCGCCGTGCCCAGGATATCGCCCCACATCCAGTAGACCTTGGGCTTATCCGTATCGGTCATGACAGAGGTTACATCGGTGACTTTCTTCTCATATTCGGTCATGATGTCCAAGACCCTGGCAGTGCGGCTCTCATTTCCTATGATCCGGCCGAAGATATCAGCCTGCCTGTGCAGATCCGCGGTGCTGTCGATAAATACGCCATAGGTGGGAACCGCAAGGTTCTCTTCAATGGAGCGGGTCACATCATCGTCCCAGTCCACGGACCACAAAACCACAAGCTGGGGATTGGCCTTGGCCAGAGTCTCCAGGTTGACCATTCCTCCCTCCTTGGAGATCCTGACCTTCTGGTCAAAGCCGGGATCTATGGCCCGGAAGAGCGGCTCGCGCTGCTCCGGCATCCAGATATCGCCAATGCCGGCGATATGATCTGCTCCGCCCACGGCATACATGGTATTCATGGCATTTTCTACCAAGAAGACTATCCTCTGGCAGGGATAAGGAATGTCGATGGTCCTTCCCCGATCGTCTGTGACCTGGATGGTCTTGTTGCCATTGCTGTCCGCAGCCATAGCAGTACTGAAAGCCAGGGATATTATCAGCCCCAGCACAAACATCATATGCGCGATAGATTTCATGTCGTATTCTCCTAAAAATGAGATATGGATTCCAGCTCAGGGCACGTACCTATAATCTTCAGTTGGGAACTGGGCCAGGCTGGTGTTCCACTTGGGCTTCATGGTGGAGATGGAAGTGTTCCGGCAGGTGCAGTCGAATATCCCTTTCTGGCCGGCATACTGTTTATCGAATTTATATGAGAGCATGTCGAAAAAGCCACCATGGCAGCAGGGAAGCCAGTCTTCAGCCCAGGAGCTCTTGCTCTTGGTGATCTCCAGCTTCATGGTCTTCTGTACCTGAAAGTTTCCTATGTAGTCGTTGTCGACCTCGATTATCGGGTCTTTCCAAGCCTCGAAATGGCCATATCTAAAGAGGTCGGTAGAGGATGCTAATTCATATTTTTCTGTGGCTTTGTTTAGCTTGTATTTTTTATCAATTGTATCATACCTGGTTTTGATTACTTTAGGATTGGCTAGCAGCTCTCCTATATGCAGCGTGCCCTGGGTCACATCATCGTCTATCCTCATGCTGAGGGTGCCCTTGCCGTCTGCATCAACAGTTGCTCCTGTGCAATTGATATCCACCGCAATATCTCCATGTACTGCATGGGCATATTCTATCTGCCGATGCATCGAAGCGGCTTCCTGATAGCTCTTGCCAACGGTCTTATCTTTAAGCAAGGAATTTATGCCAATAGGATTTGCAGCGTAATAGCCCGTTCCCCAGGCAAATCTTATAGGAGACTGGATATTGTCATATTGTCTGGTGTAGGAGATGGCGCTGTTAGCACCCGATGGTTTCTCTCTGAAGTCGTATCCACCGCTTTTCTCCCAATTATAGATCCAGTAGGTGTTTGAGTGAGTTGTTTTTTGCTCGCTATTTAAAATATCAGCCTGATCAATAGTGCCGCTGCCATGTGAGTACTGGAATAGGGAAAGGTTATTGGTATTTATTCTCTTGTATTCCTTAACATATCCCTCTCCAGTTACATCGTCCGTCATCTCATGCTTGTACTTTATCGCCTCTTGACCTGGGTTGTAGTCGAAGTCCCCGGCCAAGGAATTTCCCGTAATAAGCAGGAGCAAAATTAGTCCTGATCCAATGGCAGATAACTCTTTTATCTGAATCCCTCCTTATTCATAAATTGGTTCTTTTTAGTAGTTTTAAGTTATATTAAAACTTTTCTTTGTATGATAAATTTTGATCTATTTACTTTAAAATTATTGATAAGTGCTAAAAGAGTTTATCATTAGTTGATTTTTTAAATCTAATAGAAACATTTATATGCTCTTGATCCATTATTGAGCTTACACTCCATTAAAGCGATGCGACGGGTGGGCAGAGAACGTCTCACCCGTTGATTTTCCTCATATGGCTCTTCGATAAACAGAGAACATATTTAGCTCTAAAAAAGATGCGTCTTCAGACAGGAATGATTTTTTTAACGCCTCTGGAGATGATCGAGACTTTCCCACTCATGAAAGATATGAAAGCCTCATCTCTCCTGCAATGAAAAACCGCTTATGTTCAGGAACCAGTATCCTTCCCTTAAGACCGGCTCGCTTTCTGATATTACAATCCTCTTCTTGAATATCGGGCCGTCGGTGACTATGGTGTGAAACTCCCCGTTCTCGCCACATGGATCTATGGATGCATCCAGAGCAGCCAGATCCTCTGAGAAATTCTCATCAATTCTCCTGCCCAGCCATTCCCTGTCCAGCAAGCCATCCTTGATGCTGACTATAAACACCTCAAATCCGGAATCTATGATCTGCCTCAATAAGCTCTCCGATCTCTGCCTCCAGAGGGGCAAAATAAGCTTTATATCCAGATCCCTGCAAATTCTGTCGACCAGCATCTTATGAGTCTCAATGTGCCCGAATGCCGCTGCATCGATCCTCTCTCCTTGGGCTCTGAGATCCAGGACAGTGTTTTTGAACTCCTGCTCATAAGAGAGAAAGCTCCTCTGGATGAGAGGAATTCCGATGGACTGGGATTGGGCTTGAATTACCATCGGATTTATCTCATGAGATCCGATCTTCTTGGCATTCCTGAAGTTGAGGAGGTGAGTGATCTGATATCCTTCCGCCATAGCTTTATAGCAGGCATAGCATCCGTCCTTTCCACCCGTCCAGGATACCACCGCATCTCTCTTATCTTTGCCATCCAAACAATCGGGATCGACCATCATACCTTGATCCATCATGCCCAGATACTCCTGCCGATATTTAAGAACTGGTCGGTCCGGCTTACTGGCATATCTCACTGATCCTGCTCCACATCATGGCCAGAATCAATAGCTTTTCCAGGGCGGCCTTCTCCACGATCCTCTACCTTGTCGCCATTCCACCTTATTTTGGACTTCAGACTGGGACCCTCTCTCGGTCGCAGAGATCCCTGGCCACCTGCATCAGGCCATCCCCCTTGACCTCTCCTCCGTAGTCCGGCAGGATGACAATATCCTTGTCCCTATGGCTGCGGCGCAGATCCTCTATGTAAGAGATCTGAGAGGCCTTCTTGTCTTTACAGAAGCGGCAGTCGCAGTCGGGCATGACATGATTGATGACGATCGTGGAGACAGAGACGCCATGCGACTCAACAGTATCTATCAGCCTCCGGCTCTCCTCCACCGCAGCCTTTTCCGGGATGGTGACCACGGTGATAGCTGCTGTATCGGGATCAAGCAGAGCCCCTCTCATCGTCTCTGCTTTCTGGCGCATGGTCCTGACCTCCTGGAGTATGCGCTCGCCGAAGCCGGGCTCAAGAAGGTCGAGCACGCCCATCCAGCGGTTCCTCATGCCCAAGACCCTGGTGATGAATCCAGTGGTGATGGAAGGAAGCTGCAATAGCGGCAGAACCATGGCGGTGGGAGCAGAGTCAATGACCACATAGTCGTATCTCTTCTCCACATAGATGTCGTTTAGTTTGTCCATGAATATCAGCTCTGAGACCCCAGGCATGCTGCCGAAATCATCCGGCCTCACCTCCACCTCGAACAGCCCGAAGAGGGCGGAGAGTATGCTCTTATACCGGCGATAGAAAGCGCCTGCCTCCTGGCCCAGATCCGGCTCGTAAGCATATAGATGCTCTCTGATCTTCCTGGGGCTGCCTCCCAGATCGATATCAAATATGTCCGATAGCGAATGCGCCGGGTCCATGGAGAACACCAGGGTCTCCTTTCCCTGATCCGCCAGCCAGATGCCGGATGCAGCAGAGCAGAC
>Ga0116186_1002217_pt1 | contig 18007 bp, 15 predicted proteins | sample AD_JPNNA4_MetaG_FD_89806 | JGI IMG/M metagenome (GOLD analysis project Ga0116186, IMG submission 89806) | Active sludge microbial communities of municipal wastewater-treating anaerobic digesters from Japan - AD_JPNNA4_MetaG | ecosystem: Engineered > Bioreactor > Anaerobic > Digestate | place...
TACATGGATTCGGCAACCGTTACCATCACGGTACGGCCTGTTGCAAGAATTTTCTTACCGATTATCCTCAAGTAATGCATAGTTGGTAAGCACAATTTAGAAGGCTGCCCGCAAGGGCAGCCTCTTTTTTCTCAAGAAACGCTGTATGAAAGAATTACCCGGATTACTGGTAGTTCTTTTGTTACAGGTGGTTGTCAATGTAAAATCAAGCTTTTTGCAGCCAACTGAGAACCTTCACATAATCAGTCGAAGTTTGTAGACCTTAAGAATGTGAGCTAATGGCTTGGGTCAAGGCTCATTGGCGTATTCGTTTGGAATTAACTCCAGAAAAAATCATTGCAAGGGAGGACGCTGTTCCTGCGTGATAAATCCTTTCTCATATCCTGAACGCTGGACACACATGCGTCAATCTCTTGATACCCCAAGAATCCGGATGACTTTCAAGGTCCTCTTAATCGCAGAAAATTGCGTATAGCATTACTGGTATAGATTCTCTACAGGAACTTTATTCGCACTAAGCAGGGGATTGAGGCTGGGTCAACTGTTTTAATTATCTAGCTGCTGCCCGCGCAGCGTTTCGGTGATCGAAACAAATTGCCGGGCTACCATGGAAAGTTCGCCGCTTCTGAGGTAGCACAAATCCAGGCGGGTGGAGACTGTCGGCTGGATGCCAAGCACTGATACTTTAGGCTGCGCCATGTACTCAGCCAGTTTTCTCATAAGGAGCGCGACTCCCATACCGTTGATGACCATTTCCAGCAGGTTTTCCAGCCTGTGATCAGTAAAGACCACATGCGGCTCAAATCCGCTTTCCCGGCACAACTGCACGCTCAGGCGGTGCAGCATGGTGTTTTCTGGAATAAGTACAAAATTCTCGCGGCTCAGCTTTTCGAGCGGGACCACGCCTTCATTTGCCAGCGGATGGTGGCTTGGCACGATAGCCACCAATTCGTCCGCAGCGATTGGGAGATAACAGAATTCGGACGAAAGTTCTCCGTAGGTGCGGATAAAGGCAAGGTCGCATTTCCGCTGACGCACAAGGTCCATCAGCTCTTCCGAGCCGGCCTGAATAATATTAATGGTTGCCTGGGGATTCATCTTCTTGAATGAAACCAGCAGCTCGGTGATGTTGTATTGCGCTAATGCCGGGATGGAACCAATGGTCAGGGTCTGCTGGCTGTCGTTTTTGGATCCTTTGACCTGCATGGTGAGGCGCTCGTACAGCTCCGTAATTTCCCTTGCGTATGGGAGCAGCATTTCTCCGTTTTTAGTTATGGAAACCTTGCGCGTGGTTCTATCAAACAGCATCAAACCAAGGTCAAGCTCCAGGCGTTGGATGTGTTTGGTGAGGGTAGCCTGTGAACAGTAAAGGATCGCGGCAGCTTCCAAAAAATTCTGAGTTTCAGCAACCACCAGGAAATCCTTGAGGTATCTGATCTCCACGCGAGCTTCCTTTCAAAGGATTTATTCTATATCAGAATATATTATATCGGATAATTGCTACTGCAATATCTGGTTTCGACAAAAGTCAGCAAATCTGAGAGCTTGACTGATTAAGATTTACGAAAGCCACTCATTAGCTGGAATAAATATAGAAAAACACGCACCAGGGACTGATAAATTCCACATTGGAATAAATCGAAGGAAAAATTGAATTGCTCTTTGCCGTGATAACCCGTAAGATTGTTTTAACTCACCTGATTAAAACCTGGCATTGTTTTGCCTCCTCGCATTTGGTTTACAGCTTATCAGTACCAGTACGGAGGTTCCACAATAGATATGGAAGGCAACGTTTTCACTTCCCGGATGCTCACTAAAAACACCTGGATCATCTTTGGTGAAGGCTGTACTTCGTACCTGCTTGTGGGCCAAAAAGTGGGATTGATGATCGACAGCGGTTTTTCCACTGAAAACATTCAGAAGTACGCGCAATCATTAATTGACGTGCCTTTAAACTTAGTAGCCAATACGCATGGGCATTTTGACCACACAGGCGGCAATGGTTGGTTCCAACATGCCTATATGAGCGCGAAAGCCTTGGAAATCGCCAAGATTCCCTATCCCAGCCTGGAATCTACCAAATATCGCACGGATTATATCGTTACCGTTGTGGGTGATGGCGACATCATTGATCTGGGAGGCCGCATGCTGGAAGTGTTTGAGATTCCCGCTCATGCCCCCAGCTCCATCGCGCTTTTAGACCGCAGTGAAAGGATACTTTTCACGGGCGATGAGGTGGCCAATTTTATTGTTTTGGTATGGATGCAAAATGAACCGCAGCCTTATGTAGAACAGCACGCCCGTAACATGGAAAAATTGCTCAGGCATCGGAACGCATTCGACAAAATTTGCTGGGGACACGGGGACGGATTCCTTGATGCTGATATCGTCGGCCGCTTTCTCGAGCATGATCACCTGATTATGGCTGGAAAAGAAAGCGAACCCTGGGTACCAGCCCCTGATGGTCCGGCTGATTTTCATATGCCTCAGCCGGAATTTAAGCGCATCTCGAAATATCTGGATACCAATCTCGTTTTCGACTTGCGCTACATAAGAATTCCATGAATATCGGTTTATTTTTATCGAGAAGGAGAGCACAAATCACGAGACAGAATATTTTCTTTATCAAAGGTTTTTTTATTTCACACTGATAAGTACCAATAGGAGAAAGAATATGAAACGCAAATTTTTAGTTGTTTTCCTCGCCCTGTCAATGCTGCTTTCGGTGCTGTCAGGCTGTGCGAAGGAAGTTGAAAAACCTGTGGAAGAGCCGGCTGCTCCGGCTGCAACGGAAGCTCCAGCAGTTACCGAAGCCCCTGCTGCAACCGAAGTTCCCGCGGCTACGGAGGCTCCTGTTGAAGAGCTTGCTCTCCCTGAGATTGTATCAATTGCAATTGGTGCTGACCCGGCGGACCTTGCCCCCTTTGTTGGGATGAGCATGGGGCGTATCGCGGTCTTAAAGACCATCTACGAGTACCTGATCGAGACTGACTCCATGGGTGGGGCTGCTGTTCCGATGATCGCCAAGAGCTGGGAGAAAACCGGCGACAAAGTCTACAAAATTACCATTTTTGATAATGTGTACGACAGCGCCGGCAATCACATTACCGCTGCAGACGTTGCCTGGTCGTACAACACTGCAAAGGAACTGGGCAACTTGCGCCCGCTGGGCGATATCGTCTCCATCTCCGCTGTTGATGATGTGACTGTCAATCTTGAGGTGAAATCCAACTTTGGCCCCGGCGGCCTTGAAAAGGTTCTCTCCGAATGCCCAATTATCAGTCAGAAGGCATACGAAGCAAGCCCGGACGGCTTTGCGACAAAACCCATCACCTCCGGACCTTATCTTCTGACGGAATATGTTCCTGGCTCAAGTCTGACCTTTGAACGTCGTGAGGATTACTGGCAGACAGATCCCCAATACCGCACTCTTTTCAGTCAGGCAAACGTTAAGAAGATTGTATTTAAGGTCATTACCGAAGCCGCTCAAAATGCGATTGCGCTTGAAACTGGCAATGTTGATATCGCTGCTGGCGTTACACAGGACGACCTCGCCAGGTTCATGAATAATCCAGCCTTCACCACCTTTAACTTCCTCGATAACCTGACCCAGAATCTGCAATTCAATGGATCTGAAGGGCATCCGCTGACCAACAAAGAGCTTCGTCAGGCAATTGCCTACGCGATTGACACAAGTGCCATGTGCGAAGCGGTAGCTCCCGGCGCCTGTACACCCGCCCATACCATTGGGAATCCTAATTTTGGTGGTTATCTCAAGAAGTGGGAATCTGAACCATATTATGAATATGACCTGGAAAAAGCCAAGGAATTGTTTGCTGCTTCGGGCCATACTCCGGGTGAACTGACCTTCAAATTGCTTGCTCAGAATGACGCGCGCTCCGGCTTGATGGCGCAAATCATCCAGGCGCAATTAGGCGAGCTTGGTATCGCGGTGGAAATCTCTCAGGTTGAATCAGCGGTTTACAACCAGATCCAGTACGATCCTACCGCGTATGACCTGCTGCTGGCTATGTCCGCTGGCGGCGATTTCATCTTCAGCCCGTGGCAGCTTGTATACGACCAAAATCGGTATAACGGTACGACATCCAACTTCTTCAAGGATGATGAATTGCAGTCCCTCCTCGCAACCGTGAGTTCGCTTGAAGGATTTAATGAAGCCAATGTGGACGCGTTCCAACAGTATCAGAAAGAACAGCTGTACGCCTACGGCATGTTGTCCTTCAACAGCATCATTGTGGCGGACTCCGGCGTTCTCAAGGTTGTTCGGGATACTCGCGGTCAGGTCATCCCTGGCGCCTGCGAGTACGCCGCGGACTTCAACAAGTAGTAAAGGAAGCAAGTGCTGCTGTGAGCACGCTGTAGAATGATTTGGTGTGCGGCACTGCCGGAAAATACAATTACCGTATCAAAGGCAGTGCCGCAAATATTACCCGCACTATTTATGCATAGAAAAAACGCTCTGAGCGTTTTTGCGGGATAATTAGTCTGGTGATAGAAGTCTTCAGGCTGAAAGGGAAAGCTTCATGGGACGATACATCCTTAAAAGATTAATCTGGATGATTCCAGTCGTTTTAGGGGTAACCATTCTGGTTTTTTCGATTATGTACCTGATCCCCGGCGACCCTGCCAAGATGATGTTAAGCCCGGAAGCCACTCCAGAGGAGATTGCTGCAAAAAGGGAAGAGTTGGGGCTTAATGAACCCTACTTAGTGCGCCTGGGTAAATTTCTAGGCGGGATTGTTTTCCGATTTGATTTCGGCGACTCTTGGGTTTACAACCAGCCAGTCACGAAGGAGCTCCTTAACCGTTTTCCCCGAACATTAACTATCGCCGTCATCTGTATTGGGCTGCAGATCATCATTGGGATACCCTTAGGAATTATCGCGGCGGTGAACCAGAACGGTCTGGGCGACCGAATTTCCATGTTCATTGCTTTGTTTGGAATCTCTCTCCCGAATTTCTGGATTGCACTCATGCTAATTCTGTTTTTCTCTGTCAAGTTGGGGTGGCTGCCGCCGTTCGGAATAGACGGATTCAAGTATTACATCTTGCCTTGTATAGCCAATGCCTTTCCTGGTATTGCCACACAGGCAAGGCAAACGCGGTCGAGTATGCTTGAAGTAATTCGTTCAGATTACATCACCACCGCGCGCGCGAAGGGGATGTCTGAACTCCAAATCCTGTTAAAACATGCCCTTCCCAACGCGCTCTTGCCGGTAATCACCATTATTGGAAATGGCATGGGAATGCTGCTTGCGGGCACGGTTGTTATTGAATCCATTTTTTCAATACCCGGAATTGGGATGTACCTTGTGGGTGGGATTAACTCGCGTGATTACAATATCGTGCAAAGTTCGGTAATCTTCCTGGCACTCGCGTTCACTTTTATCATGCTTTTGGTGGACCTGGCCTACGCCTTTATTGATCCACGCATCAAGGCTCAATTTGCCCGAAAACACAAACGGGGTCATCATGCATAACTCCTCCGCAATCACCGCTATCACCCAAAAGAATAAAAAACAAAGTCAGTTTGCCGTTGTTCTACGGCGGCTGTCTAAAAATCCTTCTGCGATTATTGGCCTGATAGTAGTCTGTTTGTTGGTAATCATGGCGATATTTGCTCCACTAATCGCGCCGTATCCTTATGACAAACAAAACCTGCTAAATACCCGCAAACCGCCCTCTGCCGAGCATATCATGGGTACCGATGAGCTTGGAAGAGATATCTTTAGCCGCATCGTGTACGGAAGCCGGTATTCGCTCAGCATTGGCTTTCTCGCAGTGCTTTTCAGCAACATTATCGGCATGACACTGGGAGCTTTGGCGGGTTATTTTGGCGGTTTGGTCGATGATATCATCATGCGCCTGATTGACATTATTCAATCTATCCCGGGAATTCTGCTGGCAATCGCGATTTCTGTGGTACTAGGTCCGGGTTTCATCAATACATTGATAGCCTTGGGTTTTGGCGCGATAACCATGGCATGCCGCCTGATGCGTGCCTCCGTGCTGGGTATCCGACATCAGGAATTCTTGGAAGCGGCTATCTCCAACAACGCGAGTACCTTCAGAATTATCACCAAACATGTTATCCCAAATAGTTTTGCTCCGGTTTTGGTCGGTGCTACCATGAGTATTGGCAATGTAATCATGTCCGCGGCAATGCTCAGCTTCATTGGCCTGGGAATTCAGCCGCCGACACCTGAGTGGGGCGCAATGATTTCAGGAGGGCGCGCGCTCATCCGCTCCTGTCCGTGGATGGTAACCTTTCCTGGTATTTTCATCATGCTGACTGTATTGGCATTCAACATGCTCGGGGATGGATTACGAGACGCTTTGGACCCAAAACTGAAGAAATAGATGATGGAGCAGATGATGTCCAATAACGCAACATCCTTTTTGGAAGTAAAAGACCTGGTGGTGGAATATACCTCCGAAGGCTCTGTAATTCATGCCGTGAACGGCGTTTCATTTGCTCTCGAACGCGGAAAAACGTTTGGCCTGGTCGGGGAAACTGGCGCGGGAAAGACCTCAATCGCCAAAGCGATTTTGCGCATTTTGCCCGATCCTCCTGCAAAAATCCGAAATGGTCAGATACTTCTGGACGGCATCGATTTGCTAACACTCGAGGAAAAAGATATGCGGAAAATCCGCGGACGAAGGGTATCCATGATTTTTCAGGATCCTATGACCGCGCTTAATCCAATTATGAAAGTGGGAAAGCAAATCGCCGAAGTGATTAAGCTGCATAACAAAATCAGCAACAAACAAGCTGAAGCGGAAGCGGGAAAGATGCTGGAATTGGTTGGAATACCCGCTGAAAGGTTTAACGAATATCCTCATCAATTCTCTGGAGGGATGAAGCAGCGGGTAATCATTGCGATGGCTTTGGCGTGTAATCCCGAACTTTTGCTGGCAGATGAGCCTACCACAGCTTTGGATGTGACCATCCAGGCCCAGGTGCTTGAAATGATAAACAAGCTCAAAAGAGATTTGAACACCTCAATGATAATGATTTCACACAATCTTGGGGTGGTGGCTGAAATCTGCGATGATTTAGCGGTTATCTATGCTGGAGAAGTTGTAGAACTTGGCAGCAAAGAAACCATCTTTGACCGCGCCGCTCATCCATACACCGTTGGTCTCTTTTCTGCCGTACCTACTCTGGATGAGGAAAAAGAGCGGCTGGTGCCCATCATTGGTTTACCTCCCGACCCATCAAATTTGCCTGCCGGCTGCCATTTCCATCCCCGCTGTCCTTGGGCGGATGAAGCTTGCGAACGCGAAAGTATCCCTTTGAGAGAAATCGCTCCGGGTCACTTCTGCCGTTGTATTAAAGTTTCCGCGCAGGAGAACTGAGATGACCGTATTAGTTGAAGTGAAGAACCTGAAAAAATACTTTGAAACCCCGCGCGGCATGCTTCACGCTGTAGATGATGTAAGTTTTTCTATCGAACGCGGAAAAACCATGGGTATTGTGGGAGAGTCTGGCTGTGGTAAATCTACTTTGGGACGGGTAATCATTCATCTGTTGGACAGTACTGATGGACAGATATTCTTTGAAGGTAAGGACATCACCCATGCCAACCCTAGACAACTGCGGAAATTACGCGAGAATATGAAAATAATTTTTCAGGACCCATATTCCTCGCTAAACCCGCGGTTGACAGTCGAAGAAACAATAAAGGAACCGCTGATAATTTCAAAAAAGTATTCTGCCAAGGCAGCCAATGACGAAGCAGAACGTCTGATGAACATGGTCGGAATTGACCAACGGCTGAGGCTTGCATATCCTCATGAGCTGGACGGTGGGAGGAGACAGCGTGTTGGCATCGCCAGGGCGCTCGCACTCAATCCTAAATTTATCGTATGCGATGAGCCGGTTTCCGCCCTGGATGTATCCATACAGGCGCAAGTGTTGAACCTCTTACAAGACCTTCAGGACCAATTTGAACTGACTTACATGTTCGTAACCCACGATTTATCGGTTGTGCGTCACATATCCGATGATATTTGTGTGATGTACCTGGGAAAACTGGTTGAAACCTGCGAGTCTAAGGAGTTATTCAAGCATCCTTTACACCCTTACACGCAAGCACTCATCTCCGCGGTACCCACCATCGATATTCATCACAAAAAAGAGCGGGTAATTTTGGAGGGTGAAATTACCTCTCCAATAAATCCAAAACCCGGCTGTCGTTTCAAGAAACGCTGTACTTATCACACAACTCATTGCAATGAACCTCAACATCTGGAAGAGGTTCTCCCCCGGCACTTTGTGGCCTGCTGCCGGGTGAGGGAAATCAATCATATATAAACATTATGCAATCCAAAGCCCAGGAATCCGGGTCTGAGGAGCTGAATCATGGCTGTTGAAAGTATCAATTCACAACGATGCAATGGATGTGGAATTTGCGTGCAAAGCTGTCCCGCTGATGTCCTGAGGATGGACGGGGAGCGCAAAAAGGTAGTCATCCGTTATCCAGATGAATGTGTGGTGTGCTGCTGGTGCATTGCCGAATGCCCGACTGACGCAATCGTTCTCACTCCAACGCGGTACAACCGGATATTCACGAGTTGGGGGTAAGCGATGGACGCTATCAGGGACTTAAAAAAATACACCTGTGATGTGCTGGTTGTTGGCGGAGGTATGGCAGGGTGTTTCGCGGCCATAAAAGCGCGGCAAAAAGGTGCTGACGTCATTCTCATTGACAAAGGTTACGTTGGGAAATCCGGTCAATCCCCGTACGCCGGTAGTTTTATGGTATTCAATCCACAATGGGGGCATGACCTTGGGGCCTGGATGGAACAAATTAACAGGATCAGCGAATACGTGAATAATCGGGAGTGGACTCAGCTTACGCTCATCCAATCTTACGAAAGATACCTTGATTTGGTGAGTTGGGGTGTCCGATTCCACGCGAATGACAAAGGTGAACCTGTGCGTTTCCCGGCGCCTTCCGGGGTTACAGAACAGCTTCGATTTGAGGAGAATAAGCACGGCGACTACGTCCAAATCCTAAGACGACAGGCGATAAAAGTTGGCGTTCGCATAATGGACCGCATCATGCTTACCGAGCTGCTTAAAAGTAAGGGGCGAATTGTTGGGGGAATGGCCATTTCTGTGGATGAACCAATACTGTATGTATTTCAAGCCGCGGCGACTATCCTGTGCGTTGGGGCATGCGGAATAAAACCGGCAGCATACCCGCCTATTGTTCAGCTTACAGGAGATGGCGAAGCAATGGCTTATCGGTCAGGCGCGGAGATTCTTGGGAAAGAATTTGTTGACGTTCACATCTCCCGCCGTGACATCCCAGCGGGAATTCCGAACATGCTGGGTAGAAAACAAACGATACCGCCCGGATTGGAAGGGCTTCAGGGCCCCAGAAGGGGCGGGCATTTATTTAACGCGGAAGGCAATCCACTGCCGCCCCGACCGGAAGGCGCGTCCAGGTATATGTTTACCTATCTGGAAACCGAATTTGAGGTTCATGCCGGACGTGGTCCAATCACTACGGATGCCCCGGATGGGTTGAAAGAAATGACTAGCGGAGCCTGCCTGGGAATGTCTTTGCGAAAAGCGGACGGTCTTTGGCCGGCCGACCTGGAGGGACGCTCCACTCTGCCAGGATTGTTTGCCGCGGGAGACGCGCTTGGCACAATGCAAAACGGCTCTGCCTATGCTCTGACCGGGTCAGCCATCGCCTCGAGTGCTGTCACTGGGACTCTGGCTGGAGAAGCCGCGGCGTGGGAAGCCACCCAAATGGTGGAAAGGGATATTCCACTGGCAGAAATTGAACGCGCGCAGCTTTATGTGCTTGAACCAATAAAACGAAAGGGTGGGTTCAGCCCACAGTGGGTCACCCAGCTTCTGCAAAACACGCTGATGCCGTACTTTGTCTCATACATTAAACGGGCAGACCGCCTGGAAGCTATACTTTCTTTGGTGATGTACTTCCAGGAACAACTGGTTCCAAAGATATTTGCCCGGGATTTGCACGAGCTAAGACTCGCACATGAAACCAAAAATATGGTACTCAGCGCGGAAATGCGATTGAGGTCAGCTCTTTACCGCACAGAAAGCCGGGGAAACCACTTTCGAGAGGATTATCCCCACAGAAATGATCCGGAATGGCTTGCCTGGGTGAAAATCCGGCTGACCGATGGAAGGATGGAACTTTGTAAAGTGGGGATTCCAGCAGCATGGTATCCGGACCTAAATAAACCCTATTCTGAACGTTACCCATATCGCTTTCCTGGAGAGTAGGGTTGTCGAAAGATAAACAGCGGAAAATCCAACGGCTCCTGGAAAACACCATTGCTCTATCAGTTTATTCCTGATACAACGCTTTTTTTCATGCAGGCACATATGGACGCCATGAGCTGAAGATTCATCGAAATACGGAAGGTAATCAGGAAGACGGGCTTCTTGACGCTTGAGAACGCTGAACACCAATTGGCTGTTTTTAAAACAGTGAAATTGTCCATGTAATCAGCAGGTCTCGTGTGTTATTTGAAGTAAAAAAACAGGAGCTGTAAAGTCTCCTGTTTTCAGGCTTGCGCATAGATATTGTTAATCGATTCTGAAGTATATTTGGCTCCTGGACTATGTTACTTTGCTTCGGTCCATCGGAATAGCCGGGGGGCAAAATCATGCAGCGATTTTCGCCAGGTTTGCCATTCGTGGGCTGTGCCGGGAAATTCCACAAAAACGGAATTAATTCCTACCGAAGCCAATTCAGAAAGGTTTTTCTTTACACCGTAATAAATCCCTTCCTCAGCGGTTCCCGCGCCCCACCAAAAAAGGTGCAATTTCCTGTTCAACTCCTCTGGACGTTGGAAGACTCCGCCGAATGAATGCTCCAGGTTGAATTCATTCTCGTCCATTGGCCTGCGGCTGAATATGCCGAGTGCGGAAAAATAATCCAGGTTTTGCAAGCCAATATACAGCGTCTGAACACTGCCCATCGAAAGCCCAGCCATCGCGCGGTACTCCCGGTCCGGAATCGTCCGGTAACTCGCATCAATCATCGGGATGAGTTCGTTAATAGTAATATCAATAATCTCTTGCGGAGGGGGGGTGGAGGGAATATGCACACGCATTCCCGGCACAGGCGCCTGCCCCCAATCCATAACCACAATCATTGGAACAGCTTTATTCTCGGCAATTAAATTGTCCAGGATGAAGTTTGCCCGTCCTTGTTCGACCCATCCGGTTTCGTCTTCACCGCCGCCGTGCCTCAGGATGAGGACGGGATACCTCTTTTCCGGGTTGGCATCATATTCAGCCGGGAAATAGACATAAGCGCGCCGCCACATGTTGGTGATCTTAGAGTAATACCACTTCATCCGAACTTCGCCGTGAGGCACATTTTTGATGTCGTAAAAGTTTACGCCGGGTTCAGGTATTTCCACGCCGCAGGCCTGCATTATCTGACTGCCGTAGGTTTTGGAGGTGGTATCGTTCACGCGCACGCCGTCGACAACCAACCAGTAAGTGTGTAAACCTGGTACGGCGGGTGGGGTGGTTATGCTCCACATGCCGCTGTCGTCCCGCGTCAGATCATAGATACCGCGGCCGAGGCCGTTATAGCCATTGTTTTCAGGCTGCCCATTCAGAGGTTCAATCTGTACGCTGTGAGCCAGTGGAGCTTTCAATTTAAAGGTAACACTTCCGTCCAGATTTACCATTGGAGGATACTTCTCCATGCGCATATGCGCTTGTTTGTTCATATCAAAAGTTTCTTGCATCGGAATACGCTCCTAAACCACTCAATCCTTCTTTAATATGTCAGTTCAATCACTTCTTCATACCAGTTCCCGGAATATGCGAGAAACCTGTGGCGCAAATTTGGGTTAATTTTCGCGAACAGTTTGTTCATGGCATTGGCATATACTTTATTGTTTACCTCAATGATATCCAATCCTAAAACCTGACAGGCGTATGCTATTGCGTTGATGTAATCTTTTCGTCGGAATTTGATTTGAGAAGGCTGCCTATCAACGAGCAAAAAGTCTTCATCTTTTGGCTGAAAATATTGGACATAGAGCACAAACCCTTTTTCCACATCGGAACCTTGCAGGTCCGAAGCGCGGACATTTTGTTCGAACCATTTTAGTCGTTTTTCTGCGACGGTTTCGCTCATGATTTCATAGGCTTTTTCCATACCGAAATGCCTGCCAATAGATATCACGAGCCGGTACATATCAACTTCATAATCATGCATTACCGAACGTACGTCGTGCACGACGGATTCCGCATAGGCGTTCGCGCGTTTTTCAATGCTCTGCAGTACCTCGTCCCTACCGCTTACTTTTACGTTTTCCCATTTTTGTTCGTTCACTGCAATTTCCTTCTGGCCAGTCTGGCATAGTATGAGCTAAAGTGGAACAGCCTCCTGAACTTTGCGTTGGTAATCAGGCAAGTATCAGGAGACTGTTCCTTTCAAAGGAGGGAATGCTGAAAAGTTCAGGCAAAAATGTTGGTCAGGCCGGCATCAGCCACGCGTTTTTTGGCTTTTTCTTCGTTATCGGGGAAAATGCCGATATCCTTGAGGCGGCGCAGATAGTGCCCGGCGTGCGCGCTGACAAAAGTGGTCGGGCCACCGTCAGAGTTGCGCAGGAATTCCTGGGTGAAGGCTATGATGTCGCCTGTGGCGGTTGTGCGCGGTAATTCAATCAATTCCTTGCCGGTGGCGCCGCGCACCGCGTTGAAACCAGCCAGATAACCAGTGTTAATGCAGGGTTGAATATCGACGATATGGGCTTTGCTGCCAGCAGTGTAATAATTCTCCAGCGGCGGAACGCGCAAGGTGTTTTCGCAGAACACCAAATCGTGCCCAAGAGACCACAGATTCATACCGCCAACCGGGCCGGCAGGAACAACATTCTCGAAACCGGGCACTTTGCGCAATTTCTCCAATGGAATTGGGCTTGGCCCGGCACCGCCCGCAAAAATACCGCGGTCCAAAAGGCGGAAGCGGCCGGTGTCGGGGGAGACTCTCCAGCTTGTTTCAGCATCAGCCGGGCGTCCTTCACCATCGTTACCATCCTGTCCGCGGGTTGCCCAGCTCCATTCCGGGTCTGTATCCCAATCTATCTCACCTCTGAAGGGCACGAAGATTTGGTGACTGTAAGCCAGCGCGTCTTTCCATTCCTGTGAGAGGGATTCTTTGTAGAGATAGATGCCGTTGTATTTGACTCCCGGCGTCCCGTCTTTCTGACGCATGCTCCAGGTGGTAGCCCCGGCTTTGCCAGCGAGATTAACCCGGTCGCCGAATGTGGGGCACTGCATCCACGGGCACATGGTGCAGCCGCCTACATTCTTGGTGCAGTCTTTCATTCCGCCAGCTGAACCAGTTGTGTCGATGAACGCGTCGCCTTCAATCCAGGCATCTTTGTAACGGTCAATTTTCACTTTTACTCTGGTTACGCGTTGGCCTTCTTTTTCGACGTCCACGGCACGGCAGCGCCAAATGATCTGAACGCCCCATTTTTCCAAGAGACGCCGAAGCGCTGGTTCCGCGGTCAATACATTGTAGATCCAGGAGTGCTTAGTCATTTCCTCCGAGCCAGGCAGGCTGTGCCAGGGATAATGAGATGCGCGGTAATTGTCCATGTTGTCCAGGCTGACTTCGTCCAGGACTTCATTAACTTCTGGCGCTCCCATCTCCAAAATTTCAAGATGAAGTGGGTAACGTCCGCCCACATCCATACTGCCGGCAATTCGGCCAATACCCAAAAGCTGGTCTTGCCGCTCCAGTAGCACTACTTCCGCGCCAGCTTTTCGAGCACCGATTGCCGCAGCGATTCCTGCGCTTCCACCGCCAATAACGACAACTTTTGTCATGATAGACACTCCTTTGCTTGTGTTGATGAAGATCTGGCAAATGCCAGGAAACGTGCCAGAAAACTATCTGAAAAAATTATAAGTTGCTGTACAGGTGGAAGCAATTCATTTTTACGCCTGATAAATTCCTAAATGGAATATATATACAGCCCGGAGAAGGAAAGGATGTCTCAGAACTTATGGATGAATTTAGACAAAATCCGGAAAGAAAATAAAACGAGTAAATAACACAAGCTTGCATCGCAAAAAAGCAACTCAGCTCTCATTAAAAACCACAAAGTAAGGCGGCCCGCCTTACTTTGTGGTTTCTTCGATTAATCCTGCCGAGATTCTTGTGTACGTCCTAATCCATTGCGGTCAGGCGTAAATCCGAGCCGACGCTTTCCAAGAGTTGATTTAGCGCAGCAACAGCCTCATCGTCCAGGCTGATACCTGAAACCAGGCTTTCTCTTTCCTTATTATATTCAATCTCACCGGGCAGATAGATCTCGTTTGCGAAGCTGGCTTTTTTCATGTTTTTTAAGCTTGCGATGTATTCATCCATGCTTGCTTTGAAGGCGTCCAGCGCCATGAATTTTTCGATATCAATCGCAATCAAAGACGCCCCAACGCCCGTCTTGCCGTCCAGGTTGTGGAAGCTCTTGATATTGGGCGCGTGTTCTGCGCCCGCGACAATACCGGAGAGAATGTCCACCGCGAGCGCGATCGCCGAACCTTTTGGTCCGCCCATCGGGAGCAGGGTGCCCTTGAGGGCTTCGTTGGGGTCAGTGGTTTGGTTGCCGCTGCTGTCCAGAGCCCAATCAGGAGGGATTTCCTTTCCGCGCCTGGCAGCCTGACGAATCTTCCCTCTGGCCACCACGCTGGTCGCCATATCCGCCGAAAACAGCAATTCCCGGCCGGTGTAAATGGCGATGGCGATTGGATTGGTACCGGTAAACGCTTCCGCTCCGCCCCACGGAGCCATGGAAGGCGCCGCGTTGCTGCTCATCAGGGCAATCATGCCCTGACGCGCGACCATTTCTGTATAATACGCCAGCGAACCAACACTGTTGGTGTTGCGGATGAGTACCAGACCTATTCCATATTGCTTCGCGCGGGCGACAGCCAGGTCGGCGGCCAGTTTGCCCGCTACCGGTCCAAGGCCGTCGCCGCCGTCTACCACGGCAACCGCTGCGGTGTCGACTGCCACTGTCGCGGCGGTGGGGAGGGTGAGCTGACCGGCCCGAACGCGGTTAAATATAGGGTTTAACAAGTATGAGCCGTGCGTTGTGATTCCGCGCGCGTCCGCCTTGCAGAACGTTTCCGCGACCAGAGCAGCCCCTTCCGGGCTTTCTCCTGCCGCGGTCAGCAGCGCGACCGCGCTGTTAAAAAGGTCTTCTCGCTTTACTTTCATCTCGAACCTGCCTTAAGCTAATCCCCGGCTGCCAATTGAGTCTTATCGCATGGGGAGCCGGGGTTGAATGCCTTACAAACGCTGGGCCGTTGGAACGCTCAGGGGTTCATTCGCCCAGAACCGCTTCCAGCTTTTTAAGAGAATTTTTCTGGACTTCATCATGCAGGCTGTTTCCATGGGAGTCCATCGTGACTACCACCGGGAAGTCTTCCACTCTAATGACCCACAGCGCTTCCGGAACGCCAAATTCCAGCTTGTATACGCCACGTACCTGTTTGACCGATTCCGCAATGAGCGAAGCAGCCCCGCCAATGGCGTGGAAATACACCGCCGGGATTTTGGCGCAGGCAGCCAATGTCTTGGCGCCCATGCCGCCTTTGCCAATGACGCCTTTCATATGGAAGTGTTCCATCACGGCACCTTGATATGCCTCCTCCCGGATGCTGGTGGTCGGCCCGGCAGCCACGAAGCGGTAGTTTTTATCCTGCAGCCCACTGACAACCGGACCGCAATGATAAATAACGCCGTCCCGCAGCAGCTGTTTTAATTCTTCATACACCTGAGCGTCTTCCGCGGAAACCGGGACGGTTTTGGCGATGAAACAATCCATGAACCATTTGTGCACCGCATCGCGTCCGGTAACAATGACACCGCTGAGAAGCACAGAATCGCCAATTTTCAGGCTGCGAATCGCTTCATCGGAGATGGGCACAGAGATGCGTTTGAATTTGTCGCTGCTCATACGTAGCTCACCTGATTCCCTTCAATAATCATGGTGCGGTGGCGGTAAGCCCAGCACATATAGGAGACTGTCACGAAGTACGAGGCTGGCAGGCGGTGTGAAGACCGGATTTTGGTGCCAAGCACCGTGGATTTTCCGCCAAAACCCATCGGACCGATTTCCAATGTGTTGGCTTCGGCGGTGATGCGCTGCTCCAAGGCCGCCAGCTCCGGCTCCGGGTTCTCTTCGTGCAAGCCAGCCAGCAAAGCTTCTTTGGATACCAGATAACCGCTGCCTCGGTCTCCGCCGATAGCGACACCCAGGAAACCTGGCGCGCAGCCCTGACCCTGCGCCTGGTAAACCGCGTCCAGGACAACTTTTCGCACGCCTTCCAGGTCGCGGTCCGCGCCGAGCTGAACATCCGGCAGGGAATACTGCCGGCCGACATTCTCGCAACCTCCGCCTTTCAGCATCAGGTCTACCGTCAGCGTCTCGCCATCGACTTCCTGAAAATGAATTGTTGGGAAATTGTCATCTCCAAGGTTGTTGCCAGTGTTTTTTCCATGCAGGGAATCCACCGCGTTGGGGCGCAGGTAGGAACGTTTGGTGGCCTCGGCAATCGCTGCCCGGATTTGGGCTTTGAGCGCGCCTGGTTCCCATCCCCGCCCGTATTTCACGAAGAAGAGCGGCGTGCCCGTATCCTGACAAATGGGAGTCATATTTCGGCGGCTCATTTCGACGTTCTCCAGAATGGAAACCATAGCCGCTTTGGCTGCTGAACCTTCGGCTTCAGCTTCCCGGGCTTCTATGAGTGCGTCCTGTACAGATTTTGGCAGGTCTGTGGAAGTCAGCCTTACCAATTCCACTAATTCATTGGTGATATCAGGCATGCTTCCGCCTTATCTGGCTTTGTTAACGATGCGCTCTTCGAGCTGCGCTTTGTACGTTTCCAGGTCGATGGGGATTCTTGCGACGCCAGTCTCCATTGCCGCTTTGGCGACCGCGGGGGCTTCGTACAGGCACACGCGCTTGTCCAGCGGCTTGGGAACGATGTAGTCCGGTCCAAATTCGAGATGGTCAAGGCCGTACGCTTCCAAAACGTCTTTAGGTACCGGCTGCTTGGTCAGCTCCGCCAGCGCGTAAGAAGCCGCGAGCTTCATTTCGTCGTTAATCGCGCTCGCGCGGACATCCAAAGCGCCGCGGAAGATAAATGGGAAGCCAAGCACGTTATTTATCTGGTTGGGATAATCGGAGCGGCCGGTTCCCACAATGCAGTCGGGGCGGGCGCGCCGCGCCAGCTCGTACTTAATTTCAGGATTGGGATTTGACATGGCGAAGATGATTGGGTCATGCGCCATGCGTTTGACCATTTCTTCGGTGACAATGTCGGCAGCTGATAATCCGAAGAACACGTCGGCGCCTTCCAGAGCGTCGCCCAACGTAGCGGGTCCGTCGCCGTTCGCGAATTGTTCTTTGTAGGGGTTCATGGATTCGGTTCGCCCGCGGTAAATCAGGCCTTTGGTGTCCACCATATAGATGTTTTCGCGGGGAAGGCCCAGGCGAATCAGATGATTCGCGCAGGACATCCCCGCCGCGCCCGCTCCGGCAAACACGATTTTGATATCTGATATTTTCCGATTGGTCAGTTCAAGCGCGTTCAGCAGGGCGGCGCCGGTGATAATCGCGGTTCCGTGTTGGTCATCATGGAAAACCGGAATATCCAGCATTTCCTTCAGTTTTGTTTCGATGTAAAAACATTCCGGGGCTTTGATATCTTCAAGGTTGATGCCGCCGAAGGTGGGGGCAATCGCCCGGGTCACCTCGATCACTACATCCGGATCGTGAGAATCGACTTCGATATCAAACACATCCACGTCAGCAAAGGACTTAAACAGAACACCTTTACCTTCCATCACTGGCTTGGACGCCAATGCCCCGCGGTCACCAAGGCCCAGGATGGCGGTACCATTGGAAACCACCGCCACCAGGTTGCCCTTGGAAGTGTATTGGTACGCGTCCA
>Ga0116186_1002223_pt1 | contig 17997 bp, 14 predicted proteins | sample AD_JPNNA4_MetaG_FD_89806 | JGI IMG/M metagenome (GOLD analysis project Ga0116186, IMG submission 89806) | Active sludge microbial communities of municipal wastewater-treating anaerobic digesters from Japan - AD_JPNNA4_MetaG | ecosystem: Engineered > Bioreactor > Anaerobic > Digestate | place...
ACAGATGCAGATGCCAAGAAGAGAGCAAAACAGATAATGCTGGTAAAACGTGTCATTGACAGTTACTATCCGGAGGCCATAATATCTCCAAAAGGCTCTGTTCACCTGTAATACAAAGCATTCTCATTATTAAAATTATCTGAATAAAAGCCTGAGACGGCATTATAGCCGTTTCAGGCTGATGATAAAACGATGGTAAAATATTTACCTTATTATAAAAATTGATAAAGGAAGAGAGTATTTATATGAAAAATATTGTCACACCTATAACAGATGAAGTTATTAATGAAATCAATGTGGGTGATATGATTTACATATCCGGTTATATTTATACCGGCAGGGATGCGGTATTGCCCAAGATAGTCAAGCTGATAGAATCCAACACATTGGGACAAGCAGGTATTGACCTGAAGGGAAGTGTAATTTTCCATACCGCCGTAAGCCCAGCAGGGGTCGGGCCTACATCAAGCAATAAACTTGAGATTGAAGGGAATATACCGGCACTTTCTAAAGCCGGTGTAAAGCTGCATTTGGGGAAGGGCGAGTTAAGCAGGAAAACTGTAGAAGAGTTAGATAAATATAATTCTGTTTATGCTGTAATTCCTCCAGTTACCGCATTGCTGGGAAGCAAGATACTGGAACAGAAACCGGTGGCATTCCTTGAGGAAGGAATGGAAGCACTGCATCTGTTGAAGGTGGATGGCTTTCCGGCGATTATAGCTGCGGCTCACGGTAAAACAATATATTAAAAAAAAGAAGAATGGAGGGATAACTATGAAACAGAATGAACAGGTTATCAACAAAGTTAAAGACGCATTAGTCCAAGCAGGTTCAAGCTTCCGTGAGGATAAAAAGGAAGCATACTGTAATGCGATAATTAATGAAACCCTTCCCAGAGCTAAATGGGCATTAGAAACCATATTGGAAAATGCAAATGTTGCAGAGAGAAATCATAGTCCCTTGTGCGATGATACTGGAATACCACATCTGTTTCTGGAAGTAGGACCTGACAGAAACATTACCGGGGAATTTCTTGAAGCGATAAAAACTGGCGTAGCCAGAGGGCTTAGAGAATTACCGGGAAGGCCTATGGCAATAAAGGGAGACGACAATCAAAGATTGGATCAATCAGGAGGATTGGATGAGGATCCCGGAGCTTTATTACCGGCTCCGATTATTGCAAAACCAGTAGCAGAAGATGTAATCAGATTGCATGTCCTCATGCTGGGAGGCGGACCTGCAATAAGAGGTAAAACATATCGTGTTTTCCACAAGCATAATGTATCGGTAGTTACTGACGAAATCATAAGTTGGGCACGTGAATCGGTTGCCCTGCTGGGGTGCAGTCCATGTACACTGGCAGTTGGTATAGGAAGGTCACAGTTTGAAGCCTCTTCCATGATGATAGAGGCAATGGTTTATGGCAATTACAATGTTCAGAGCGATCTTGAAAAGCTGATAACCGAAAAAGTTAACGAAAGCAATGTAGGACCAATAGGATTGAATGGAAAAACTTCGGTACTTGCAACATTTTTAAAGGTAGGGCCACAAAGAGCCAGCGGTGTAAGAATAGTATGTATGCGTCCATGCTGCTGCTTCGAGCCCAGGATAGCAAGCGTGTTATTGTAAATGCAAATGTTTACGAAGTGTACCTGCAGCCTGAGGAAAAACTTATAGGAGCCGTTGCTTAAGGAAGATGATAAGTCACTTGCAATAGAGATTCTTGAGAAGCAGGTGGACTAAATAGTATGAAGATAAGAAGGGTTCAGTATGAGAGAAAATAATGCATGTTGTGAGGCAGCAATGACATCCGAAGAAAAGCGTATGCTTTTTTACAGTAACCCATCAATTGCATATTGTAAGCCTTTTCGTATTTTTGGGAATCTGTACTATATCGGTGATAAGAAGGTATGTTCTCATCTTATTGATACAGGTGAGGGATTGATTGTTTTTGACAGCGGATATCAGCATACAATTCATTTGCTGGTACAGTCCATATGGGAGTTGGGGTTCAACCCGAGCAACATTAAATACTTAATTCATACACATGGGCATTTTGATCATTTTGGCGGTAGTAACGAATTTCGTACACTTTATGGCTGCAAGACAATTATGAGTCGCCCGGATGCAGAAATGCTTAGGGATAATCCTGACGGTGCACTTATGGAGATGAATCCAAATCCATATGCGAAACTTCCAATAATTGACCAAACATTTGGTGACGGAGACATTATTACATTAGGCAGCACTTCGATTCGATGTGTTATTATACCGGGACACTCACCAGGTAATACTGCATTCTTTTTCGATGTCCGGGAGAATAATTGCGTTTGCCATGTTGCTTATTTTGGCGGTGCGGGCAATCCCAAGTTTATAACGTTGCAAAAGGACTATTTAGATAAATGCAATCTGCCGTATTCACTGCGTGATGATTTTATCAATTCTATTGATAAGCTTTATGGTGAGAGAGCAGACATTGTCTTGGGCAGTCATCCGTCTCAGAACAGGATATTGGAAAAACGTAAGCTTATGCTGGAGCAGGATGTAAGTAATCCATTTATTGATCCTTTTGAATGGGATAGATTTCTAAGTCAACTTAAGGAAAGCTACATATCATTCCTTGATAAAGGTATATAGCGGATGAAGAATAACGGAGAATGCGATTGTTGCAATACATATGCAACCAAGGTGCGCAATATATGCAACGCCCCCATGTATTATATCAATATATTTATAATATGAATTAGGAATTTACATGGTTTTTATGAATAGAGAAGTATTTTTGTTATCCTTTATTATTTGGTACAGAATTTGCTTATAAAAAATAATAACTGGCTGCACATAAAGCCTACTTAGAAATGAATTATTAAGAGGAGAATAGAAGTCTATGAAAATAGTTGCTGCGGAGGGCACACATAAAAAGATCGGGTTTGAGCTTGGGCGAAAACTGGCAGAAGAAATCCGGTACAACATATCTGTACAGGAACAATATGTTATAGCCGGCGGAATAGAGGATAGGGATATTAACAACTATGTCGAAAGCTATGTTGGCTTTTCTGATGCCTCTTCACTGAAGTTAATGGAAGGATTGAGCAGTGGGAGTAATATACCGCTTAAATCCATATTACGTTTTAATGCTCTTCAGGATGTACTATGTCCTGAAGAGTGTACAACCTTTGCAGCTGTAGGGAACGCTACTTCAAATGGAAAGGCTGTTTTACTCAAGAACAGGGATACTCATGGCAATTATAATTTTGTTGGATCAAGATATTTTGAGCACAGGGCAATAAATGTCATATTGGCTCTCAAGACTGAAAACGGAAATGTAATCGTAGGTGTGAGCACAGCTGGTTCAACAGGACTTATGATGGGGTTAAACAAATATGGAGTTGCTTCCGCAAGTAACTTTGGGCATATCTTAGAGATCAGCCATTTATCGTCAGATCAACTGCATGGTATTAGCGGAAGACCTCAAATGATGAGGGAAGCTTTGGAGTGTTCTTCCGCGAAGGAGGCAGTTGATCTTACCTTAAGCAAATTGACATTGACAGAATCTCCTATGAAGGCTCCTGGGATATTATGGTTTGTTGATGCCGGAAATATCTACGTTATTGAAAGTGCCTTCAAGCAGTTTGCTGTTCAACATATTACTGACGGTACTGCTTCAAGGAGCAATCATTTTCTGTTGCTGGATCAGTTAAATAATGAACAAGCTGTTTCTTCTATTTGTCGTAAAATTCGGTCTGAGGAACTGCTTAAAAAGAGTCTTGGGAGCATTAACAGGGAGGAAATGATAGAGTTTTCCATGGACCACAAGAATGGCCCTTCTGAGAACTCTATATGCCGTCACAGCAAAGATCCTAATGAAGCTGTGACCGTATCATCAGCTATTATGGAAATTGACAGTGAAAATGCTCAGAAATCAAAAATAAGTATAGCCCTTGGAAGCCCCTGCTGGGCATGGAATAATGAAAATGGTAATTGTACATTTCAAATGGATCAGGATATCAGTTCAATACCACAAAACTTTGTTGATGGTTCTGCTTATAAGGAGTTTATTAAGGCTGAAGCTTTTCAACGGTGAGTTTTTAGGATTTTCTTAATTCTATATATGGTTATAAGGATATCCTAGAAGTTTGGTTAAATAAAATTAAAAAGGAGGAGAAGAAAAAATGACAAGGGTCAAAAAAATCACTGCTTTGTTTCTATGTTTACTGATGGTGGTCGGAGTCCTGGCAGGATGTTCAGGAAGTCCAGAAGTAAAAACCGAGCCGAGTGCCGCATCAGCAGATACAGGCCAAGGCGAAAAGAAAATCAAGGAAGAGGTCGTAATTGCAGTTATTCAAAATCCTGTTTCCCTTGACCCGCATTATGGTACAGAGAATCATTCCAGAATGATTACTACATGTATGTATAATTCCCTGGTATACTTGGATGTTGAGACACTGGAGATTAAACCTGCTTTAGCTGAATCCTGGGAGTTACCTGCACAAAATGAGTATATTTTTCATCTTCGCAAGGGGGTTAAGTTCCATGACGGAAGTGATATGACTGCTGCAGATGTAAAGTATTCACTGGAACGATGCAAAGAAATGCCCAGAGCTGCTACTTATTTGACCGGACTTCAAAATGTTGAAATAATTGATGATTATACTGTGAAAGTAACCTTGGAAAAACCCAGTCCTGTGTTTCTGTCAAATATATCTGGGACTATTGTATCCATAATTCCTGAAGGCTCTGGTGATACTGCCGGAGATAAGCCTATCGGAACCGGCCCTTACAAGTTTGTTGAATGGTCTACAGATAACTATGTATTGCTCGAGCGCTTTGACGACTTTTACGGCGGCGCAAAACCGACCAAGTACCTTAGATTCCGTATTATTCCCGATAATAGTGTACGTAATCTTACTCTTGAAGCCCATGATGTTGATGTAGCACACCAAATCCAAAATGCCGATTATACAATGCTTAAGAATAGAGATGATATTAAGCTTTTGATTGCCCCTTCAGTAATAGTGGAATTTATGGGACTTCAGGTAAGTGCTCCGCCATTTGACGACATCCATGCGAGAAAGGCAGTAGCCCATGCTATCAATAAAGATGCTTATATACAGGGTGTTTTTGATGGTGAGTACACGAAGGTAACATCCTTCCTTGTTCCAGGTGCCTTTGGATACAATGATAATGTTAATTCCTGTGAATATGACCTGGCAAAGGCTAAAGAAGAGTTAGCCCTTTCAAAGTATCCCAATGGATTTGAATTCAATTGCTATACTACAGCAAGCCGTGCACCTTATACAGAAGCGCTCCAGTATGACCTGTCCCAAATTGGAGTAAAAATGAATGTAGAGTTTGTTTCCAGCGTACAGAGCCACTGCGCTGCCGGATATAAGGGTGCGCATATTACATCAGTCAATAATGCAGCTCTTGATGGAGACATTATGTACAACTATCTGCACTCTTCAAAAAAGCAAACCGGTGGAAATCTTACTTACTTTGGCAATGCCCGGGTTGATGAATTGCTCGAAAAGGCAAGATTTGAAATGGATACCCAAAAACGAGCGGATATGTATAAAGAGATTCAGGATATTGTAGCTGCAGAAGTACCAATTATCCCTCTACATTCTATTATAGCTATAGTAGGTACTGACAGTCATGTAAAGGGCTTGAAATCCAATCCTACAACAGTTCATGAATTCTACGATGTATACTACGAGTATTAAGATTCTTTGATGCTGTCGGGCCGTCTTTCTTGTTGACAAGCGGACGGCCCGCTCATGCAAGTAAGGAGGGACAACATATGTTACGTTACATATTTAAAAGATTGCTTATGCTTATCCCCATAATAATTGGTGCATCGGCTATTATTTTCTTTATATTAAACTTGGGCGGCGATGATCCTGTTATGTTGTTACTGGCAGGAACAGAACCTGATGAGTTAACGATTGAGTTGACGAGGAAAGAGCTTGGACTGGATAAGCCTATAGCCATTCAATTCTTAGATTATATGAAAGGTCTTCTTACAGGGGATCTTGGTACTTCATGGAAAACGGGTAAGCCAGTGTTTGAGGAATATATGATGCGCTTTCCTGCAACAGTAAAGCTTGCATTTGTTGCTCTAAGCATTTCAGTGTTGATATCAATTCCTATAGGAATAATTTCAGCTGTCAAGCAATATTCTTTGTTTGATAATATCGGTATGGTAGCTGCCCTTCTTGGTATTGCAATGCCCAACTTTTGGCTTGGACTTCTTTTGATCATTTGTTTTTCTGTGCAACTTGGCTGGCTGCCCTCAGGCGGATATGGGGGCTTAGCTTTTCTGATTCTTCCGGCAATAACGATCGGCACCGATCAGGCAGCACTTCTAACCCGTATGACTCGCTCAAGCATGTTGGAGGTTATACGTCAGGACTATATACGAACAGCGCGAGCAAAAGGACTGGTAGAAAAAGTTATTATAATTAAACATGGACTTAAAAATGCATTAATACCAATAGTAACCGTTATAGGAAATCAGTTCGGTCACGCCCTTGGGGGAGCCGTACTTACTGAAACGATATTTTCTTGGCCTGGAGTTGGCAGATTTATGATAGAAGGAATAAACAAACACGACAGGCCAGTTGTGATAGGCTGTGTCATTATGTTGTGCATTATGATTTCAATTGTCAATCTTGGCGTGGATATTATTTACGCATTTGTTGATCCACGTATTAAAACAGACATGACAAAAAAAGTATTGAGGGGTGGTGGACTCAAATGTCAGAAAGGACAGCAGTAGAAATAGGCACCGAAACCGTCGTCGCGACCCGGAAAAGAGTAAGTCAATTTAGTGAAGCATGGTCAAGAATGAAAAGAAGCAAATCAGCAATGGTAGGACTGATAATCATGATCATTCTTATACTGATTGCTATATTCGCCGATGTTTTGGTGGATTACGAGGTTGATTGTGTGACACCTGACCTTGCTAATAGACTTCAGGTTCCAAGCAGAGAGCATATACTTGGTACCGATGCTTTTGGGCGTGACGTGCTGGCAAGAATAATTTATGGTACACGAATATCGCTTGTAGTGGCCTTTTCCTCGGTGACACTATCTCTCGTTATTGGCGCAATGTTGGGTTCTATTGCAGGCTTTTACGGCGGCAAGATTGAAAACATAATAATGCGTATTACTGATGTATTTGCAGCAATACCCAATTTGCTCATGGCAATTACAATCGCTACAGCACTGGGGCAGAGCATTTTTAGTATGATAGTTGCTATAGGTATTGCGGGAGTACCGGCCTTGGCAAGAATTGTGCGTGCCACTGTCCTTACGGTGAAAGATCAGGACTTTGTGGAGGCGGGAAGAGCCCTTGGAGGAAATAATATGCAAATTATTCTTTTTCATTTGCTTCCAAACTGTATCGCTCCTATCATTGTTCAAAGTACGCTAAGAGTAGCAGGTGCAATTCTTTCAACCTCAAGCTTGTGCTTTCTAGGTATAGGAATCAAGCCGCCCACACCTGAATGGGGGAATATGTTGGCGGGAGGTCGGGATTTCCTGCGTACGGCTCAACATATTACGCTTTATCCAGGCTTAGCCATTGTGATTACCATTCTAGCAATTAACCTGATGGGTGACGGACTGCGTGACGCACTCGATCCAAAACTTAGGAGGTAGCTATGGATATCAACAAAGATAATGTTCTTAGTATAAAAGACTTGGTGGTTCATTACGAAACTTTGGAAGGGGTTGTACATGCAGTAAATGGAATTGACATAAATCTTGGACGAAAGAAGACTCTTGGGCTTGTCGGAGAGACCGGAGCAGGAAAAACAACAACTGCTCTTTCAATTTTACGTCTTGTGCCTGACCCTCCCGGAGTAATTAAGAACGGCAGCATTATTCTTGACGGCAAAGATATTCTTTCCATGTCAGAAAGCAAAATGAGAAGTATTCGTGGCCGTGAAGTATCGATGATATTTCAGGATCCTATGACAAGCCTGAATCCGGTAATAACGGTTGGTGAACAGATTGCAGAAGTATTGCGCCTGCATGAAGGGGTATCCAATTCAGAGGCAGCAAAGCGTGCTGAAGAAATGCTTGAGATGGTTGGTATCCAAGGAGAACGCGCATGTGAATACCCCCATCAGTTTTCCGGAGGTATGAAGCAGCGTGTTGTTATAGCCATTGCGTTAGCATGTAATCCTAAACTGCTCATTGCCGATGAGCCGACAACTGCACTTGATGTGACAATACAAGCTCAGGTACTTGAGCTGATGAAAGAATTAAAGAATAAATTTGATATGTCCATGATTATGATAACTCACGATCTTGGAATCGTAGCGGAAACATGTGATGAGGTTTCAGTCATCTATGCGGGCAGGATTGTCGAACATGGCAGTATACGAGAGGTATTTAAGAATACAATGCATCCATACACTGAAGGGCTTTTTAACTCTTTACCTGTAATAAACAACAAACAGGCAAAACTAAAGCCTATACCCGGCTTGATGCCTGACCCTATTGAACTGCCATTAGGCTGCAGCTTTTGGCCCAGGTGCCCTTATGCCTTTGAAAGGTGCAGACAGGAGCAGCCAGTGCTGCGGAGTTTTGACGGAACACATAGTACTGCTTGTCATGCATATGATATATCGGACTTCAAGCTTAAAGGGAGGTGCTAAGGATGCCTGAAGAATTACTACGCGTTGAAAATCTGAAAAAATATTTTAATACAAAACGAGGTCTTCTACATGCCGTTGACGGCATAACATTTTCAATAGAAAAAGGCAAAACCCTTGGTTTGGTAGGTGAGTCCGGCTGTGGTAAATCTACTACCGGTCGTTTAATTATGCGCCTTATTGAGCCAACAGACGGGAAGATTATATTTAACGGAAAGGATGTAATCAAAGCCAATAAGAACGAGATGCACATGCTGCGTCGTGATATGCAGATTATATTTCAAGATCCTTTTTCCTCACTTAATCCGAGAAAGTCAATATATGAACTTATAAGTGAGCCGCTGCGGTGGTTTAATATATGTAAAAATAAGGGCGAAGAAAAAGAGAGAATAGAAAGTTTGATGGAAACCGTTGGTCTTGCCCGTCGACTTATCGGAAGCTATCCACATGAACTCGACGGCGGACGCCGACAGCGCATAGGTGTTGCTCGTGCACTGGCACTTGAGCCCAAATTTATTGTCTGTGATGAACCGGTATCTGCCTTGGACGTTTCTATTCAGGCTCAGATAATCAATCTTCTTGAGAAACTTCAATCAGAAAGGGGCATTACATATCTGTTTATAACCCATGACCTTTCTGTGGTAAACTATTTTTCAAATGACATAGCCGTAATGTATCTTGGTATGATAGTTGAAAAAGCACCTGCTGTAGAACTGTTTGAAAACCCCCTGCACCCGTATACAAAAGCATTGTTGTCGGCAATTCCAAGTATTGACGTTGACCAAAAGCGCGACCGCATATTGCTTAAAGGTGAAATATCATCGCCTATCAATCCTGCTGACCAGTGCCGGTTTGCTAAACGATGCAACTATGCACAGGATATATGCTTATGTGGAACCCCGCAGTTGAGGGAGGTCTCACCAGGCCACTTCCTTTCTTGCGCGGTTATGTAATTGTATATGCTATGTGATTGCGGGATAATATACCATTTGTGCTGCCATGCCAATATGAGCCATGATAAACTGCAGGTAATCACATTTTGCAGCTTAAAAAGCAAGGTGAAAATTAAAAAACAAAATAATTGATAATAGCTTTGTTGTATGAGGTTACAGATATGCTATTATCTTTGTTTTGAATATACCGTTATGGGTGAAAGGGTGTATTATCATGAGCCAAGGCAAACTGCTGTCAGCAGTTTCGAATAGAATAAAAGTGACATTCAGCTCTTTGAAGCATAAGGATTTCAGATATTTTTGGCTTGGACAGTGCATTTCTCTGATAGGGACCTGGACACAGCGTTCTGCCCAGGTATGGCTGGTATATACTATGACGAATTCCCCTTTCTTACTGGGTCTGCTTGGAGTTGCCCAGTTTTTACCACTTCTGTTATTATCGCTGTTTGCAGGAGTATTTGTGGATCGATTTGCCAAGAAGAAAATTATCTATCTTACACAAATAGGGTTCATGATTCAGTCTGTTGCTTTGGCTTATGTGGTTTGGTCAGGTAAAGCCGAGTATTGGCATGTACTGCTTTTGGCGGCAGTCTTTGGGTGCTTGCAGACAATTGATATGCCTGCCCGCCAATCCTGGTTTATAAACATGGTGGGGAAGGAGGATCTTCCCAATGCAATTTCTCTAAACAGCACAGTCTCAACATTGGCTAAAATCCTGGGTCCTGCTATAGCCGGACTGATAGCAATTAAATTCGGGATGGTATTATGCTTTTTCTTAAATGGTATCAGCTATATACCGGTATTATTCAGCCTTTTCTTTATCAAGGCTCAGGATTTTCCCAAACCAAAAGGAAGTACTGGTGTTTTTATTGAAGCCATAGAAGGACTAAGGCATATTGCCGGGAATATCACCTTGCGTACAACTATATTATCGATGTTTGTGTTTTGTACATTTGCCATGAATACTTCAGTAATTATTCCGGTTTTTGCCGATACCGTTTTAATGAGGGGTATAAATGGTTATACAACATTATTATCTGCTACGGCTGTTGGTTCCTTCATAGGTGCAATATATATGGCCAATAGATCGGAAAAAGTAAGAAAAAAACAGCTTATTTTGGATACCATCAATATTTCTGTTTTGCATATTTTATCAGCCTGCATCGGAATTTATCCGATTTCTCTTGCATTTATGGTTATGATTGGCTTTTTAAGCATTACCTTTCTAAATATGGCTAATTCAATTCTTCAGCTGAATACCACTGACGCTTATAGAGGAAGGGTTATGAGCATTTATGCTCTTGTAAACAATGGATCCCATCCCCTCGGCAATGTATTAGCCGGAACTCTAATGGAGTACCATGGAGCTGCCATGGGTTTTGCCGGATGTGGAATGATAACCCTGGGTTTAACGGGATTGATGTTTTTATTGACTCCTATGAAAGAGTATTTGCAAAATGATGACAGTACTTCAATAAACAAACCTTTAAATAGTGATCATACAGAATCATTATAGTTTTTTTATAGCTGAAGAACCTTCTATTTATCTATCTATTTATTATTTGATTTTATTCACCGGTAAAAAAACACCTGGCCGAAGTCAGGTGTCAGAAGAGTTTTTCAGTTATTACTCCTTATAAACAGCTTTCATGAATATTTTTAATATCTCGTTTACCAGGAATGGAATCAAAGCAAATACAATTACCAGGCTCCAATCATACAAGCTTAGAGTGTGGACTTTAAATGCCCTTGCAAAGACCGGTATTGTTATTACACCGAATTGCAGGATAAAACCTACAATAATTGCACCTATCAGCTTCATATTTGTGAAGAATCCAATTTGGAATATGGATTTTGTTGCATTTCTCATTGAAAGTGAGAAGAACAGCTGTGAAGCAACAATTACAACAAAGGACATTGTCCTGGCATAAGTCAGTACTTCTTCGGGTATTTCACCTGAACCCAGACTGTACCCGAATTCATGAAGTCCGAGATAAAAGGCTGCCAAAGTTAATATACCTATGAGTAGACCGCCGGTAATTGCTTTTACGCCTGCGCCTCTTGCAAAGAAACTTTCTTTGGAATCCCTGGGTTTTTTCTTCATGACGTCCTTGTCCCCGGGGTCCACACCAAGTGCAATAGCCGGTAATGTATCGGTAATAAGGTTCATCCAGAGAATTTGGGTCGGCAGCAACGGTACCGGCCAGAAGAACAATATGGATGCAAATATTGTAATAACTTCTCCAAGATTGCAGGACAGCAGGAATATTACAGACTTCTTAATATTGTTATAAATATTTCTTCCTTCTTCTATTGCATGAACTATAGTAGTGAAGTTGTCATCAGTCAATATCATATCACTGGCACCCTTGGCCACATCAGTTCCGGTTATGCCCATTGCAACACCGATATCCGCATATTTCAGAGAAGGAGCGTCATTGACACCGTCACCGGTCATGGATACTATGTTGCCGTGGGATTTGAATGCCTTGACTATCTTGACCTTATGTTCCGGCGATACTCTTGCGAATACTCTGTAATTGCCTATTCTCTCTGAAAATTCCTCATCTGAAAGTTCATCAATTTCCGAGCCTGTCATGCTTTGCTCTCTTGATTCGGCAATTCCCAGTTCCTTCGCAATTGCAAACGCTGTATTTTTATGATCTCCGGTTATCATTATCGATGTAATGCCGGCAACTTTTGCTTCCCTTATGGAATCCTTAACTTCCAGCCTCGGAGGATCTATCATTCCGACAAAGCCTATTACCGTTAAGTCTTTTTCCATTTCCTCAGGTGCTATTATACATCCGGTATCTTTAAATGCCGCTCCAAGTACCCTTAAAGCTTCATCAGACATTTCTTCGGCAACTTTCATGTAATCAGCTTTCATTTCATCGGTTAAAGGCACTATTTTTCCGTTTACCAGAGCACTTGTTGATATTTTCAGTATATTATCCAATGCACCTTTTGTATGTACTCTGTAACCGTTTCCTTCCTTATTCAAGGTTGACATCAGTTTTCTGTCCGAGTCGAAGGGTTTTTCTCCCACTCTCTCATATTTTTCATTCAAGCTTGTTTTCGGCAGGTTATATTTATCACCCATTACAACCAGGGCTATTTCAGTAGGGTCTCCGGTACCAATGCCGTTTTCATAGGTGGCATCCGAGCACAAAACAAAGGATTTGATCAATTCCGCCTCATCTTCAGAAGCATTGAAATCTGTCTGCGCAGCGGGTAATTCCTTTAAATTATTCAGGGTATAGTGTTTGACAACCGTCATTTTGTTCTGCGTAAGTGTTCCTGTTTTATCGGAACATATTATATTCACGCAGCCGAGAGTTTCCACTGCCGGAAGCTTTTTGACTATGGCATTGATTTTAGACATCCGTGTAACCCCAAGAGCCAGCACTATGGCCACTATTGCCGCCAAGCCTTCCGGAATTGCAGCAACAGCAAGGCTTATTGCCGTCAGGAACATCTCGAAAAGTTCTCTTTTTTGTATAAGTGCGACTATGAAAATAAGAGCACATATTCCTATGCACAAAAAGCCAAGTATCCTTCCCAGTTCATCAAGCCTTTTCTGGAGAGGTGTCATTTCATCACTGTCTTCGTCAAGTATTTTTGCTATTTTCCCTATCTCTGTTTCCATAGCCGTAGCAACGACAACACCCTCACCTCTGCCGTAAGTGGACAGCGTGGACATGAATGCCATGTTCGACAAGTCACCAAGGGGTGCCTTGGGGTCTTCAAAAACAGCATGTGCATTTTTATCTGTCGGAACAGATTCTCCTGTAAGTGCTGACTCTTCTATCTGCAGATTTACACTTTCGAGGAGCCTGAGGTCTGCAGGAATATATCTTCCGGCGTCAATAATGACTATATCGCCGGGAACCAGTTCTTCGGAGTCGATTTCTTTCACTTCGCCGTCGCGTCTTACAAGGGCTTTGGGAGTAGTCATCTTCTGAAGTGCTTCAATTGCTTTTTCCGCTTTATATTCTTGTATAACTCCTATTACTGCATTCAATACGACAACCATAAGAATGATAATGGCATCTACATATTCACCTATGAGAATGGTAACTATTGATGCTGCCAGAAGTATGTATATCAGCATATCCTTAAGCTGTCCCAGAAACAAGGAAATCAGGCTTTTTTTCGGCTTTCCCTTTAACTTGTTCTCTCCGAATTTTTCCAGCCTTATCAAAGCTTCTTCGCTTGTAAGGCCGGTGGATTGGCTGACTTCGAATTCCCTCAGCACTTCTTCCTTTGATTTTGAAAACCACATGTTTCTTCACGCTCCGTTCGTATAAATAGTATTGGATATAATCAACATTCTTTATAAAAAGAGTGCATTGATTCAATTAAATTATTTCAAGGGTTATACTCTTCTGCTGTGCTTAAAAAAAACCTTTAGCAAAATCTTATCATTACAGATAAAATTATGCTAAAGGTCTTACTCTTTGAATCGTCAAAGGATTAAGCCAGACAGCACACCAGCTGCCGGTTGTTGACTTAAATCACCTTTATCAGGCAGTTACTCCCCTTTAACAGAAAATATTTATACAGCCTACTTTTATTATAGAATACCATATCCGGTATTTTGATACAATATCTAATTTTGCGATTATTGTAAGGTTTATTGCTGTTTTGATGATGTCAAGGAGTGTACATGCTACATAATAATGATAGGGGAATGAAGTTTCTTTAATTTATATAAACAAAATAATAATAAAGGGGGTGAGGTTTTGGAGCATGTATATGATTCACAAAACAGGCTTCAGGGATATGTTGACGGTGATGTGATTTATGACGGCTGGAACCGTGTTGCAGGTTATACAGATGGCCGGATGATTTACGATGAATATTCCAACCCTATGGCATATGTAGACGACAGGTTTGTTTACGGAATGGATGGCAGGCCTATAGGGTTTTATAGTAACGACTACAGACTATACGATATGTCAGGCAGGTATATGGGCTATGGGAATCAAGGCTTCAGAGGATTGCTTGGTACTGTGCTTCTCCTGTTGCTTCTCAGACGCTTCAGAAGGCGCAGACGAAGACGCAGGTTTGGATTCGGATTTTAGCTCTGTGTATATTTTACAATGGAACAAAAATAGCTACAAAAGAAATTCCCCGCTTACTTTCTGAAGCGATAGCCTACTCCGCTGACGGTATCAATATATTTTTTTTCATTCCCTGTGTCATCAATTTTTTTTCTTATTGACGCAATGTGCATATCTATAGTTCGTGTTTCGGGGCTGTAGTCTGCCCCGCCTATTGCATTCATTATTGCTTCCCTTGATAAAGCCACTCCTGCATTGGAAGCCAAAAGGCAAAGTATTTCAAATTCTTTAAATGACAAATCGATAACCTTGTCGTTTTTCTTTAATGTTCTTTCTTTCATGTCAATATACAAGTCACCAAACAACAGGCAGGAATTCATATTTGAAGGTATCAGCTGCGTCCTTCTCAGAACTGCATTCAGTCTGGCGATAAGCTCCCTTTGGTGAAAGGGTTTTGTTATATAATCATCCGCACCTATCTCAAGTCCCAGTATAGCTTCAAGCTTATCATCATTTTCAGTGACAATGATTATTGCAACAGAATGAAAAACAGGATGATTTCTAATCTGTTTCAATACTTCTATTCCGTTCATATCCGGAAGGTTCAGATCCAGTAATACTGCGTGAATATCATGACCTTTCAAATGCAGCAGGGCATCATTGCCATTTGTTGCTTTTATAGCTGAAAAACCATGCTTTTCAAGTGTTGCACATATAATTTTCAGTGTGATGGGGTCGTCTTCTACTACTAGAACATATTTCATAAAAGTCTCACCCTTTTCAGATATATATGTAATAATTGTGTTATTAAGATAAATTATAACAAAATTTGACTATGATAACAAAGTATTGATATAAATATAATATAGATTCTAACCGGGGTGAAAATGATGGATAAGAAAAAATATGATAATATTTTTGATAATGTACATACTCCTATGCTGATAATTGATAGTGATACAGGCGAAATCAAGGATGGGAATCAGGCAGCCTGCAATTTTTACGGATATACCAGGGACAAGCTTCTGAAGCTGAAAATTACGGATATCAATACCCTTAGTCAGGAAGAAGTATTTGAAGAAATGAACAAAGCCAGGAAAGAGGACAGAAAATATTTCAGGTTTAAGCATAAGCTGTCCAATGGAGAAATAAAAGAAGTGGAAGTATACAGCGGGCCGATATCCGGGCATATGGGATCACTTCTGTTTTCAATAATTCATGATGTTGAGGACAAGAGGGAAATGGAGCGCACCATCAGGCTTCAGGAAAGCTATTTTATGAGCTTGTATGAAAATTCTCCCGAGGCAATAGCAATTCTTGACAATGAATTCAGAGTGATTAGTATTAACAGTAGTTTTGAGAGGATATTTCAGTATTGCATTGATGAAATAAGGAATAAGAGTATTACTGATGTTCTGTGTGAAAAGAAGTCTTATGATGAGTCCGCTTATTTCAAAGACAGTATAAACAGAGGTGAATTTGTAAGAAAGGATACTGTTCGAAGGAGAAAGGACGGAGAGCCGGTAGAGGTATCTTTCCTTGGATATCCGATAATATCCCATGGGGAGCAGATAGGAGTATATGTTCTGTATTCGGATTTAAGCAAGATTAATGAGGAGAAAAGAGAGCAAGAGAAAAAGATTCAAATGTACATAAATATGCTGGAGGATGCCAGGCTTAAGGCGGAAGAGGCCAGTAAGTTCAAAACGCAATTCATTGCGAGTATGACACATGAAATACGGACTCCCGTGAATGGAATAGCAGGAATATTAGAGCTTTTGAAGGATGAGCAGCTTCCTGACGAGCAAAGAGAATATTTTCATATGCTGGATTACTCTGTGAACAGGCTGTCTTCAATCATCAATGATGTAACGGATATATCAAGGATTGAAGCAGGCAAGCTGGAGCTTAGAAATATCAAGTTTAATACAAGGCAGCTTATAAATGACGCAGCGGCGTACTATAAGGTGCAAGCGAGCAGAAAGGGGCTTGACCTGAGGTGCAGCATCGATCCTGAACTGCCGGATTTTTTGATTGGTGATCCGGATAAACTGAATCAGGTATTGTTCAATCTGCTGTCAAATGCCGTTAAGTTCACCGAAATAGGGCATATTGGCATTGAAGTCAGGGCAGCCGGCAAAGCTGCAGACAATGTAAGCGTCAATTTCAGCGTTAGTGATACCGGAATAGGTATTCCGAAAGAAAAGGCTAAACATATATTTGAAGATTTCTTTCAGCTGGAAACAATAAATAACAGAAAGTACGGCGGAACAGGTCTTGGGCTTTCAATATCAAAGAAACTGATCCAACTAATGGGCAGCGATATTACAGTTGAAACAAAAATTGAGGGAGGCTGTATTTTTTCCTTTACGGTTGAATTTCCCGTACCTGAACCCCGGGAAGAGGAAAGGAGCAGCTTTAAGAGCACCGGGTGCTGCAAAGGGATGCTTCCTGAACTGAATATACTTGTTGTTGAGGATGACAGCGTTAACCAAAAGGTAATAAAAGGGCTTTTGGAAAGGGCAAAGTGCAGCGTCACTATAGCCGCAAACGGAAAAGAAGCGCTTAAAATATTGGATAAGAGATTGTTTGATGTTATTCTGATGGATATATATATGCCTGAATTGAATGGCCTTGAAACTGCAAAGCTTATCCGCAAAAGAGAAGCACTGAAGGACAGGTATACGCCGATTATTGCATTAACAGCAGCTGTGCAGAATGAAGATAGGGAGAATTACATAAGTGCAGGATTTGATGATTATATTGCAAAGCCTTGCGGGAGAGAGCAATTATTTGACAAAATTGTAGAGGCGCTGAAAGTTGGATGCAGAAAAAAGGTATTTAACATGGAGCCGCTTATTCAAAGGCTGGAAGGCGATTATAACCTCTTGAATGATATTATTGATGAGGTTACAAGCAGCGAATACGAAAGAGAATTCTTCGTAGGGATTGAGGACTGCATTAAGAAAAAGGATCTGGAAAGGCTGAGCAGTTATATTCATAAGTTCAGGGGCAGCATTTCTCATTTTCAAGCCGGTGCAATTAATGAAGTACTGAGTGAAATAAAAGTAAAGTGTAAAGAACGGGACTTTTCCGGTATAGAAAAACTATGCGGAAGACTAAGGCTTGAATATATACGATTGAAGGAATGCCTTATGTTGTACAATAACAAATGAGGAGGAACTTGGAACCAACAAGTTCCTTTTATTTTACAATATTTTTACAATATCCGTCATGTTTTTTACACGAGTATTATATACTAAAATTTAAACATTTAACATTAATCAGCGAAGCTTTTCAGATTAATGCATTGGA
>Ga0116186_1002240_pt1 | contig 17894 bp, 14 predicted proteins | sample AD_JPNNA4_MetaG_FD_89806 | JGI IMG/M metagenome (GOLD analysis project Ga0116186, IMG submission 89806) | Active sludge microbial communities of municipal wastewater-treating anaerobic digesters from Japan - AD_JPNNA4_MetaG | ecosystem: Engineered > Bioreactor > Anaerobic > Digestate | place...
CGTCAAGCATTCTAACTGTCTCTTCTACAGCATCTTCTGCAGTAGCATGCGCAGTATGACCTTCTTGCCATAAGAACTCGGCAGTACGTAAGAACAAGCGAGTACGCATTTCCCAGCGCACCACATTTGCCCATTGGTTCACCAAAATCGGCAAATCGCGGTACGACTCGATCCATCCTCGGTAAGTATTCCAAATAATTGTTTCGGAAGTAGGACGCACGATTAATTCTTCCTCGAGCTTTGCCTCTTCATCAACAATAATTCCTCCGCCATTAGGGTCATTTTTAAGGCGATAGTGAGTCACTACGGCACATTCTTTAGCAAATCCGTCGACATGGCTAGCCTCTTTACTAAAGAACGATTTGGGTATAAATAGGGGGAAATAAGCATTTACGTGACCTGTTTCTTTAAAACGGCGGTCGAGTTCCTGCTGCATCTTTTCCCAGATAGCATATCCATAAGGTTTAATTACCATGCAGCCTCTTACTGCAGAGTTCTCGGCCAAATCGGCCTTAATTACCAGATCCTGGTACCATTGAGAATAATTTTCTTCTCTTGACGTTAATTGTTCGCTCATACCTTTCTACCTTTACAAAAATTTGGCACTGTGTTTGCCTGTGGTTTAGACAACAAAATTGAACAACTGGCAGCACATTACCAATTCGGGATTAAACTAAAACAGGTATTTGTTGTCAAATGATAGGAGAAAACACCATGAAAAAGGTAACTTTTATGCTGATTGCATCGGCGATGTACATCAGCTCCTGTTCTACGAACAGAATTTCAGCTAGGGATTACGACGACGTTTATTTTTCAAACAAAGACGCTACGGCCGATAACTACCGTCGTGATGAGGGGTCAGGATCGCAACCTGCCGCACAACCGGAGCAATACAGCAGCAACCAAGACAACCAAGAGAACCGAGCTGCCGAGCAAAACAACTCCGATAATTCCTATCAGAACAGCGATAACAGTAATAACTCTTCCAACGAGCGTTTCTCAGACCAAAACAACGGTGACACTGAGCAATATTCTGACGGAAAGGGAAATACCTACGTAACAAACAACTATTACGACGACGACGATTACTATGATTATGCCTACTCGGCACGATTACGTCGCTTTCACCACCCTTACGGATGGAACTATTACGATTCATACTATACTAATATGTACTGGTATGACTACAACCCATATTCATACGGGGTAAGTTTATACACAACGTACAGCTGGTGGTCGCCATGTTTCTGGACACCGGGAATCAGCATTTCGATTGGAAATGCTTGGCCTTCATATTATGGTGGATATTATGGATCATACTATAACCCATGGTATTCATCTCCATATTACGGATGGGGCGGATATAATAACGGCTTCAATAACGGATACTGGAACGGATACAACCAAGGATATATGAACGGTTACTATGCCGGACTATACAATGGAAGTTTCAACCCTTACTACTATAATAGTATGGATTCATACAGTTACTATTATGGTCCTAGAGGTGGCGGAAGAGGTGTAACAGCCAACAACACACCGCGAGGCGGAAGAAACTTAGGAGAACTTTACGGAGGAGGAGATGCAGTGAAAAATCCTCGTTCATTTGTCTCAAGTGACGGTATAGAAGCGATTGGTCGCCCGAAACGTGATATCAGATCTACAGTAACACCTGCTTCAGAGCCACGCACTGTTCGTCCTGCAGATCCTCGCACAAAAGGCGATATAAATACACCGAGAACAGTAACTCCTCGCGACAACAACACACCGCGTCAGACAGAAACTCCGAGAGAAAATACTCCGCGTACAACTACTCCACGTGATAATAACACACCACGTCAGATAGAAACACCGAGAGAAAACACTCCACGTACAACTACTCCACGTAATAACAACACACCACGTACAACATCACCAAGCGAATACAGTACGCCAAGAACAAACGAGACGCCACGCGATAACAATACACCGAGAGAGAATAATACTCCGCGTAATTATGAATCGCCACTCGACAACAATACGCCAAGAGAAAATAACACTCCTCGCAACTACGATACTCCACGTAACAACAATACGCCAAGAGAAAACAACACTCCGCGCAACTACGAGTCTCCACGCAACAACAACACGCCAAGAGAAAATAACACACCGCGTTCATACGATACACCGAGAGATAACAGCACACCGCGTAGTTACGATGCACCAAGAAACAACGGAAATAGTCCGAGGTCATATGAATCGCCAAGAGACAATAACAATCCGAGATCATACGATGCGCCAAAAACAAGCAGTCCTAGAACTGTAGAGCCTGCGCCACGTCAACAACAAAGCACTCCGAGCTATTCAGCTCCGGCACCGCGTCAACAACAAAGTTCACCAAGCTATAGCGCTCCATCTCCACGTAGTTCAAGTGGAAGCAGCAGCGGAAATGGTGGCGGACGCAGACGATAATCAGTTAAACATTAGGTTACAATAACAATAAACTGTTTCACCATCGAAGCGAAGGTCCTATCATTCGTAGTCGGGAAGTGAAACAGTTTTTTTCGTTCAACCCAAATCAACTATGTTCAAGAAAATTCTTCTTACAATAACAGCAGGGATCACGTTCAGCATAGCTTCGGCACAAACAGATGCAGACGTATTACGCTATGGAATGCTCAACTACGGAAGTACAGCAAGATCGTTAGGCATGGGCAATTCATTTGGCGCTTTAGGAGCAGACTTCAGCACAGCGATGATGAATCCCGCGGGACTAGGTCTTTACAGAAGATCAGAAGTTACGCTATCGCCATTTTTCAATTTACGCAGCACAGAGAGCGACTACTTAAGCAACAGCGAAAAAGAAAGTCGTTTGAAATTCGGGTTCGGGAACTTCGGACTTGTATGGGCTACGCCATCAAAAAAAGAATACAGTGAATGGAAAGGATTTTCATTCGGAATCGGATATAACAAAACGAATGACTTCAGCGGCAACAGCAATGCAATGTCGGTGAACAGTAAAAACTCATTGCTACACTCCTACTCCGAAGAGCTGGGAACGCTTACTAACGGTGGCGGCTTTCCGTACTATCAAGCAAGCAGCGATTATAACGGATCGAATGCTGATTATATCTCGAGTGATTTTCCGTTTGATGTAAATCTTGCATGGCAAACTTACTTGTTAGATTCGGTGAATGTTGGTACCGACACTTACTATTACAATGCTATTCCTTATGCAGGAGCGAAGCAAATAAGAAAAGTAAAAACGAGAGGTGGACAAGGAGAATGGGATTTTTCATTCGCAGCCAACTATGAAAACAAATTATTTCTTGGAGCTACGTTGGGATTAACAACAGTAAACTACAACGAAGACATTGACTGGACAGAAACAGATGCGGCAGATACTATTCCCGGATTTAAAAGTTATACATTATCGTCGCATTTAAAAACAGATGGTACAGGAATCAACTTCAAAGTTGGGATGATTTACAAACCAATTGAAGCATTACGCATCGGACTAGCTATTCACACACCTACCTACTATACGCTCACTGACGAATACAATACAACTATCAGTGCGCAATTAGAAGACACGAATGGAGTTGTAGAATATTTAGACTATGCATCACCTGCATCGATTCCATTTCAATATGACATAGTAACGCCATTCCGTTTTATCGGAAGCATTGCTGCGATTGCAGGAAAGACAGGAGCGTTTAATATCGAATACGAATACATCGATTATAGCATGGGCTCGATTACACCGGTTGACAAAACTTTTAAATCGGATTTCGATCCTGCGAATTCTGCCATCGACAACAAATACACTGCATCACATAACATACGAGTAGGTGGAGAATTACGATTCGACAATTTACGATTTAGAGTTGGGGCGTTTCATTCAACATCGCCATTTAAATCGGCATACAAAGGAAGCACATCAACAGATTTATCGAAGACTGGAATCACTGCAGGCTTCGGCATCAGACAAGAAAAATACTTTATTGATTTTGCGGTGGCGCATACTGAAACCGGATCGTTCTTAAGACCATACTCTATGGATAGCCAAGTGGTAGACGGGATAACTTATAATGAGAAAGACAATAGGTTGTTGGTGACGTTTGGGTTTAATTTTTAGGGGGATTTTGGAGGAGAGGCGATGATTTTAAAAAGAGGTTAAAAGAAACATCGCTTTTCAAAATTGATATGCAACTTGATTTGAACCAAGATCAAACTGTAGCTTGTGTCTTTATCATTTAACCGCAGCGTGCCCCATAGGGCATACGCCAAGAAAAGTTTAGTAGCGCGGTATGCTACGGGTGCTTTTGCGGACGCGGAGAATTGCTACGCAATTTAGTCACCCATGAAATCTTTCACGTCCAATATACCATTCCTGCTAATTCGTTTCGAAATACCCATTCTTATGGGGCCTGTACCAATGAGGCATCTATACATTTCAAACGCAATCAACCTTAAAATCATTTATGAATTAAATCGCTGAGTTAGAAAGATTAAAATTTTAGTAAATAAAAAAGTCCCGAGAATGATCGGGACTTTTTTTTATTTGGTGACTAGCACTCTGAAATCGTCGAGGTCGACGGAGTATTTGCCGGGGTTGTAGACGTAAATTTTAATGATGTCATCGGGATTGATATCGTCGATGTATTTAAATCCGTAGTAGATGCTTGTCCATTGGCCGGGAACAATTTTATACGGAGCAAATTGTTCGCTACGCCAGACTTTACTTTTACCTTCTTTATCTTCGAGAGAAACAACAAGCATTAACTTATCGAAGATGGGAAGCTCATTCATTTTTGCTTGAACAGAAACCATCAGCGTGCGATCTTTTGTTAATCCGATATTATCCACTTTCGCTTGATAAGTTGCAGAATATTCAAGAGTGGAATCGAGATAAGTAATCATTTTTCCGCTGAAGGCATTCGGCGATTCCTTTATCATTTTACGATCGATGCCCCACATGTCTTTTTCGAAATCGTTAGTTTCATCGTAAACGACTTCAGGATTGTACACATTATTTTTCAAATCCTTTTTACTATACAAAACTAATCCCGCATTAAAATGTGTGTCGCGTTCAGCAACAAAAGGAAAGTACTTTTTAATTCTCAACTCGAGTTCGGGAGCATGATAATTATTCGACCAAGCATGCAAGAAGAAAGGTTTATTGCTTATTGCAAGCAACGAGTCTAAAGCGCGATAATCGGATGATTGATTGCATCGGTATTGCAAGAACTCTACTTTATTTTTTTGAGTACTTGCATAATGATCGAAGTAGTAAGGCTTAATGACGTTTACTGTATAATCGATATTCTCTTTACCATATTTTTCGGTTAAATCGGATATGCGAACTGCTAAATCTTTAAACACTGCAAAATGTTCAGTTGAATAAAAACGTTGGGCAAAGACTGTGCTAACGAATGTCATCATAAATGCAACTGCCAAGAACGATGATTCTATTTTATTCCATTTTACAGAAGGCAGATTAGAGAAAATCCACATCACCAAAAAAGGAAATCCGAAGATCAGAATAGAATATTGGAAAACCGGGTTTTTATAAATCGAATAGAAGTACGCTATCACAGCAGGAAGCATGGCAAAAACAAATGCCAACCACTTAAATCGTTTATCATTTTGCCCTTTGAAATAAAACATAGAAGCAAAAAATGCGATCAATAAAATACCTGTGATAATATAATCTCCATTAAAACCATACAACACATATTTCCAGATTGCATCTTTCTGAGGTGGCCCGAGCCAACCTTCCGGTCCGCCTAATCCACCGACACCAAACTGATAGAAGAATACATCAAGATTTGGAATGTATAGTAAGAACATCAATGCACCGGAGATAAGAAAACTTAAATACGACTCTTTTTTCAAAAAGAACAATCCCGATAAGCCCACGATACCGACAAACATAAAACTAAAATAATGGGTATACATTGCTGCAGCACCTGAGAGCACCAACAAGACATTCCACTTACTAAATTTTTTCGAAGGAGTTTCATCAGGAAAAACAATGTTTGTCCATGCATAAACAAACATCAAACTAAACAACATTCCCGGGCTATACGGACGCGCCAATTGACTATACAGAATCGGAAACTGCAAAGCAGAAAACACGGCTAGCGAAAACAAAGCTGATGATTTATTAAACCACTTCGCAGCGATCAAATAAAAGAACACTAACGAAAGCGAGCCCATCAACACGAAAGGCAATCGAAACATAGCATCAGACAATCCCGTGAGGTGTGTCCACAGCCACAGAAACGACTGCACTCCCATAGGATGCATATCATCGAGCTTCACGCCCTTTTCGATCATCTCAGCAAAAGAAGGAAATTGCAGACGAGCCATTGCACTCAACTCATCATTCGACAACGACCAATTCGAATAATTATAAAAACGCATTGCAGTACCTAACAGTACAAACAGCAACGCCAATTTATCCTCAATCGAAAACTTTTTCATTTCACAAATCTTTGACGCATCGTTTCAAACAAAATCATTCCCGCTGCAACAGAAACATTATACGACTCGATATGTCCCGACATCGGAATTTTCGCAATCGCATCACACTTCTTCATATATTCAGGAGAAACTCCATTCTCTTCACTACCCATAATGATAGCGAGCGGTTTTTTAAAATCGATATCGAAAACATACTTATCGGTTTTCTCAGAACAAGCCACGATATAAAAACCGGATTCCTTTAAATAATCGATAGTAGTTTTCAGATTATCCTCACGGCAAACGGGAAGATGATGCAAAGCACCTGCTGACGTTTTAACAGTATCGGCATTAATCAATGCAGAACCACGAGAAGGAATTACGATGGCATTCACACCTGAGCATTCAGCAGTACGAGCGATAGCACCCAAGTTACGCGTATCGGTGATACGATCGAGGATTAAGATAAGCGGCACCTTACCCGACTCAAATATTCCGGGAACGATCTCCTCTACTCTACTATATTGCACCTCTGAAATATATCCCACAACGCCCTGATGATTTTGGCGTGTTAAGCGATTCAACTTTTCAACCGGCACTTGCTGGTACATAATATCGGCAGCTTTCAACTCAGTCTTTAATTCGCGCATTAGAGGATTATTCAATCCTGCTTGCACGAACAAACGCTCAAGTTCTTTTCCCGATTTAATAGCCTCCAGAATTGCTCTGGTACCATAAATCATGGAAGCATCATTATCGTTATTACGATTATTTCTATGTTGGAAATTATCTCTCATTCTTTTGAATTAACTGCTCTTCCCTGTCGCCATTGATCGACCGACATATACCAAGCATTTTCATAATATAACTGACGAATTAAACTATAATCATTGTTTGAAAACGGATTTCCCACACGTTTAAAAGCGAATACCAGATCAGGGCTATTCACCATAGTAGAGTACGTCCATTGTTCACTATCATTACTACGATACACCGATTGAGGCTCACCAAAGATAATATAGATCATACCACGATCGGTGCGCCATCCTTCGAGATAAGAAGAAAACAAGCGGTTAGCATGTTGAACACGAGAATAATACTCACGAATCAAAGCCTTTGCATTGTTTGCATTCCCTCCTACCGACAACCAAAAATTATCGAGTGCTTTTTTCTTTTCGGCGGACGCCATCAACTCTTTATGCTCCTTTGCGGTTGTGATATAACGAGTAGACTCAATCAACTGCGAAGCAGAATTCACGATTGGAAAATTCTCCGGAAGCACGAACAAAGTAAATCCGTTGCGATCGCTTTTATTCAACTTAAAATGTAAGAATCCATAACGGTGAAGCCTTAACGAAGAAACATCTGCAACCGAAACCGCAAAGACGCTATCGGGGATCATCGAAAAAACTTTATCATCTTCCTCTTTGAACGGAGGAGCAGCCAAAGGGAAATTGCGATAATAACAACTCACATAAAAAGAATCGCTGATTGCCGGAGCGAAGCAACGCAAGTTAAACTGTTGATCGGGATATATGAAATTGTTGAATTTAATTTTATCGTTCTCATCATAGAGCGAGAAAAACTGACGAATTCCTGATTCTGACTTATCGACATCAACAAAACGGAATCCCGAGAAGTTTCTGTAAACATCGGTGAGATCAATTCGCATAACGGCAATTTGCGAACGGCTAATTTTAAACTTAATATTTCCTGTTAACTCTTGTGCACCGCTATCGACAGTAAAAATAAACGAACCACTATCGAGAATAGATGTTTGATTGTAGCCGGGCATCAAAGCAAAATGCAATTTCAGTTTACCATAAAAATTTCCACCGGTATTTTTGCGTAGCACATCCTCCACGGGGATACGATAAACTAAAACAGAAGTATCACTATCGACATGCAAGATGGTATAATCGGGAGCAGAAGCAGCGAAATTATAATCGAGATGAGTGCTAAGATTTTCACGATTCAATTTAGACACGGGACCGCAAGCCGTAAGCAACAGCAGCAGCAACCATGCATAAAAAGATCTTTGTGACATTCAATTAAGCGTTATTACCCGGAATCGCAACATCAGAAGAATCATCAAGACCTTCGGTGCGATCGAGTAATTTTTGATTTACCTGCTTCGTAGTTTTCAATCCGAGTTTTTTCAAATTCTCAACACGAGCGATTAGATTTCCTTTACCTGAATACAATTTATTCATTGCAGCCTCGTAAGCTTTATCGGCATCTTTCATTTTACCACCGACAGAAATTAAATCGTCGAGATGAGCAGATAATTTATCGTATAAGTCGCCGGCTTGACGAGCAATCTCCAACGAATTTTTATTTTGGTATTCGAGTCGCCAGATACTAGCAATAGTTCTCAGCGTAGCTAATAACGTTGACGTAGTAACGATAACTATATTCCGTTCGAAAGCCTCATTAAACAACTCGGGATCTGATTCCACCGCTATAGAAAAAGCAGGTTCGATAGGAACGAATAGCAGCACGAAATCGAGTGTATTGATAGCATATAAATTCTGGTAACTCTTTCCGCTTAAATCGCGCACATGTTTTCGCAGCGAAGCGATATGCTCTTTCAAGAAAGCCTCTTTCAACTCATCGGTATCGGCAGAAGAATAACGCTCATAAGCAATTAATGAAACTTTCGAATCGACCACTAAACTTCTTCCTTCGGGGAGATTGATAATCACGTCGGGTTGCAAACGACGGCCTTCATCATTCGTCATGCTAGCTTGCACTGAATACTCACGACCTTTCATTAGTCCTGAACGCTCGAGTACTTTCTCGAGGATCATCTCGCCCCAGTTACCTTGCGTTTTCGTTTGACCTTTGAGAGCGGTAACCAAGTTACGCGCCTCATCACCGATCGACTTATTCATTGTTTGGAGCTGCGCAAGTTGTTCCTTCAGCGATTGATGTTCACGAATACGCTCTTCATGAGTAATCTTCACCTGAGATTCGAACTTATCGATTTTTTCGCGCAACGGAGATAAAACATCATCGAGTCGAGATTTATGCTCCTCCTGAATACGTTTTGAATTATGCAGCACCACCTCATTCGCGATATTGCTAAACTGCTCTTTCAATAAAGTCTGTAATTTCTCGTGCTCCGACTTCTCCTCTTTGAGACGATTTTCGGCAGCCTCAAAATTCGCTTTCCAGTGAGCCGACTCCGAATGAGAAGAACTCACATCGCTGCGCAACTGAGCTACAGTAGCTTCGAGAGCAGCAACTGAAGCTCGGGTATCGGCAAGCTGTTGCGACAAAACAGCATTTTTCTTGTCGGCTTCGAGAGCATCTTGGCTTGCTACCACCGGAACATTAAAACGCGACTTAGCGGCGAGCCAACCTACGGCGGCACCGACAAGAATACCTATGATGAGATAAATAATTTCCATAATTGAATATACAGAACAAAAATAAGCATAAACCACACTCGAAGGCGGTGGTTAGGAGATAACCTTAAACAGCAGGGAAATCGGGTAGATCGTTTAAGAACTCGAAAACCTCCCCATTGAAGTACAAGCAGAAATGTTCAATTCCGTTGGTCAGCGCGAAAAAAGGCACACTGAGAGACAAATTATAGCGAGCGGCCTGTAAAAAAGTATCGTGGTCGATATTTACCGATGGGGCTTTGCACTCTACGAGCAGCCAAGGTTTACCCTCACGATTATACACTACGATATCGGCGCGCTGGTTTAAGTTATTGACTTTTACCTGTTTCTCTACTGCCAGCAAGGAAGCGGGGTAAGATCTGTAATCGGTCATATAACGCAAAAAATGCTGGCGGACCCACTCTTCGGGCGTAAGAGTTACAAATCTCTTCCGAACGGGGTCAAATATTTGCTTACTTTGTCCTTCCGTTTTAATGGCGAATTCGAACTCGGGCAAGTTTAATAAAATCAGCTGATCATTGCTCATGCTGCGAAGATACGTCAACCACTAAAATAAAAAGAAGAGGACAGGACATGAAAAACAAAAAAGAGATAGTAGACAACTGGTTACCCAGATACACAGGACAAGAATTATCGAAATTCGGGAGTTATATTTTGCTCACCAATTTTCAACATTACGTAACACTTTTCTCCAAATGGTACAAAGTACCGGTAGTTGGGATAGACAAGCCGATGCCGAATGCGACTGCAAACGGGATTACGATCATCAACTTTGGAATGGGTAGTCCGAATGCGGCAACAGTAATGGATCTTTTGAGCGCAATTTCACCAAAATCGGTATTATTCCTAGGTAAGTGTGGGGGATTAAAGAAAAAAAACAAGTTGGGCGATTTGATATTACCGATTGCTGCTATTAGAGGCGACGGAACATCGAACGACTATTTACCGAAAGAAGTACCTGCGTTACCGGCCTTCAGCTTACAAAAAGCGGTATCGACGACCATAAGAAATTTCAACAAAGACTATTGGACAGGAACTGTATATACTACGAACCGCAGAGTATGGGAGCATGATACAGAATTTAAAAAATATCTACAATCGACACGCTCAATGGGAATTGACATGGAAACGGCAACAATATTTGTTGCAGGATTCGTGAACAAAATCCCGACCGGCGCATTATTGTTAGTATCAGATCAACCGATGATCCCGGAAGGAATCAAAACAGCTAATAGCGATACTAAGGTAACCAAGAATTATGTGGAAGATCATTTAAAGATCGGCATTGCCGCATTGAATGAATTAATCAACAACGGACTAACGGTGAAGCATCTCCGCTTTTAACGAAAACGAATAAAAAAAAAGAATACCAGTGGCGATAAAAAGTTACGACGAGCTAGTACGAGACATCAAGAACAAGATTTATCATCCTGTATATTTACTACAAGGTGATGAAGCATTTTACATTGATAAAATCTCTGATTTATTAGAAAGTTCTGTGTTAGACGACATGGAAAAAGAATTCAATCAGAGTGTTGTTTACGGAAGAGATTTAGAAGCGCCGGAGATGGTGAGTATTGCCAAGCGATATCCGATGATGGCGAACTATCAAGTAGTGATCGTAAAAGAAGCGCAAGATTTCAAAGCGCTGATGGGAAGAAAATCGGACGACGACGACAACGAAAAAGAAGATGAGCCGGCAGAGAAAAATCCGCTGATCAACTACTTGAACAATCCTTTAAAATCGACAGTACTTGTATTCTGTGTGAAGTACAAAACGCTTGACAAACGAGGGAAGATATACAAAGCATTAGAAAAAAATGGGATTGTATACGAGTCGAAGAAAATTTACGAGAACAAAGTACCCGAATGGATTGAAAAATATTTAGCTGAAAAAAACTTCAAGATAGCTCCAGTAGCAGCGAAGTTAATGGCCGATCATTTAGGCACTGACCTATCGAAGGTAGTGAACGAATGCGACAAGCTACTTATTAATCAGAAGCCGGGCACAACGATAGATGTATCGATCATTGAAACCAATATTGGAATCAGTAAAGACTTCAATATTTTCGAATTGAATTCGGCATTAGGAAAAAGAGATATCATAAAAGCAACAAGGATTGTAAACTACTTCAGAGCTAATCCGAAGAGTAATCCCTTTGTGTTAACGATCTTCAACTTCTACAGTTATTTCTCGAAGATTTTGTTGTACCATGCATTAGTTGACAAATCGAAAAACAATGTTGCGGTGGCATTAAAAGTGAATCCGTTTTTTGTTGAAGAATACATAAATGCAGCGAAGAACTATCCCTTTGCGAAGACGGAGCAGATCATCAGCACCTTAAGAGAATACGATTTAAAATCGAAAGGAGTAAACAACAACGGCACGCCGGAAGGAGATTTGTTAAGAGAATTGGTGTATAAGATATTGCATTAACAATGGAGAAAAGCAAGCTCAACATTTCTGTTGTATCCTATTTGAATTCGCTTCCATTTGTTGCGGGATTAGAACAAGAAAAAATCAAGCAACAATACAATATCAGCAAAGACATTCCTTCGATATGTGCTGAAAAAGTAATTAATGGAAGTGCGGATATTGGGTTGATGCCGATAGCGATGTTACCGAAAGTGAAAGGCGGAAATGTAATAACCGACTACTGCATATCGGCGAATGGAGAAGTAGGATCAGTGTTATTAGTATCGAATGATCCGCTAGAAGAAATAGAAGTCATTACCAAGGACAACGAATCGCGCACATCGGTAACATTAGCAAGAATACTAATCGAGAATCACTGGAAGAAAGAAGTAACTTGGAAAGAAGAAAGTGATCACTTTTTAGACCTTCAAAAAAACGAAGGGTTAGTAATTATTGGCGACAGAGCACTAAAATACAGTTCACAATTCAAGTACGTATATGATTTAGCCGGAGAATGGAAAAAATTCACCGGCCTACCATTTGTATTTGCATGTTGGATTGCAAACAAAGCAATCGACAACGAAGACATTAAGAATTTAAACGAAAGTTTTTCAGAAGGGCTTAAGCACCGCAATGAAATTGCTAAAAAGATAGAAACAGGACATCCCACTATTTCGACATTGAGTTATTTGAAAGAATACATCAAATACGACCTCAACGAAGAAGCGAAAAAGGGAATGAATCTTTTTTTAGAAATGATGAATCAGATAGAATCATCATTCATCTCGCGATGAAGGCGATCGGTTGCTGAAGTCAGCTTATTAATCAAGCGTTGTTGTTCTTTCGACAAAGCATTCAACGTAAGTTGAGAAGAAGAATTTGTAGAACGAAGGCGAGAAATAATTTTCTCTTGCGCTGATTCAGTATTATTATTTCTTTCAGGGAGTAAACGCACAAAAAGCTCATTCATATAACGAAGACGTTCAGAAGGCTCTAACTCATTCAATAATGTTTTAATTGAACGAACATGATTTTCTAATTCCTGATAAACAGGAGCAGCTGCGTTTGATTTTGAAACAATTTTCATGGTATGGTGGTTTTTTATACCTCTTACGCAAGAAAACAATTAATGTTTCAGGCTAGTTCATATTCGTAGTCGAGGACAACTTCCGCAGGGTTTCGGCGCACTTTAGGCCAAGTAAAACAAAAAGTGGCACCTTTGCCTTTTTCTGATTCAACCCAAATACGACCACCTTCCTCTTCAATAATTTTCTTAACTATTGCCAGTCCGACACCTCGAGCCTCCACTTCGTCGCGCGCATTAAGCGTTTGGAAGATGACAAAAATTTTATCGTGGTATTTACTCTCGATACCGGGACCATTATCCTTAACATAGAACTTATATTCAGCACCCATATCTTCACAACCGATATCCACTTGAATATCTTCCTTATCATTATACTTAACAGCATTATGAATTAAGTTCATGAAGATTTGTTGGAGCTTTACCTTTTCGGTTTGCATTTCTGGCATTTGATCGCGCACATGAATAACGGCATTTTCAGGGACACCAATTAAGTCGATACTTTCACGAAGGAGATCATCGGACTTAAACTTTTGCATCTCGCCTTCATTCTTGGCGGCTTTAGTATAATCGAGGATACCATTGATAAGACCCTCCATTCGCACTACTCTACCTTTAATAATATTAAAGTGACCACGGATATCATCCGGCAAGCGATCGGCCATATCCTCTTCGATCCAACCGGTAAGATTACCGATAGCTCTGAGCGGAGCTTTAAGATCGTGAGAAACCACATAAGCGAACTTATCGAGTTCTTTATTCGTTTTCTCGAGGTTGATATTATACTGTTGCATGCGTTCCTCAGCAATTTTACGAGGAGTGATATCACTCTCGATAAATATGAACTGCTGTGAATTATTTTCATCGGAAGTAATCGGCGTCATGGTAATTTGCGACCAGAACGTTTTTCCGTTTTTCTTATACTTTAAAAGTTCGCAAGAGAAAGGCTGATTATTTTTCATTGCCTCATTTAGCTCAGCCAATACATTTGTGTTAGTACCTTTTCCTTTAAGCAATTCGAAAGGATTAGCGCCCACGGTATTTTCGGCGGAGTAGCCGGTTAAGCGAACGAATCCATCATTTACCCATTCGGCGATGCCCATATTATCGGAAATAGTGATGGCATTATCGGCTTTACTCGCCACGATAGACAACTTTTTAAGTTCGATATTTTTCTCTCTCAACTCATTCCTTTGCTCCGTAATTCGCTGAATAACAACGTTTTTACCTGACTCTAAATAACTAATTTGAGCCCCAAGGATGATAGAAGCTGTGATACTTGTAATTAGGTAATCGAAATTAATTTGATGACCTGTTTGACCAATAAGTTCATAAGAAGTAAGATTCGTATTCTCTGAAATGTAATAAAAGTATGCTGCATTAAGGATAACCAAAAGAAACATCGTTTTTCCGATTTTATTTCCTAACAGCATGAAAATCATTAAGATAATTGGAGCGAAGTAAAATGCTGCAGAAGCTTTAATCCCACCAGTACCATACATATTCACATGAATAATGAGGTTCGCCGATAATCCTAAGATGACATAAGCCAATTTAGAATTTTTATGACGCGGAAGCCAAAGCATATTGGCAATAAAAGTCATACCGATTAATATTGTCATTAAGACAACCGGATGAGAAAGGGAATAAACTGCCAGATTTTGGATTACGAAAATGAAGCAAGCAAAGGCCCCTACCATGGAAGTTGTCCTGAAAAGCTTATGACGCTGCTTACTAATGAGGTCATCATCAGGAATCAAGGCGCAATACGAATCTTCGAGGAGGAAATCTTTCAGCATGAGCTTGGGATCTAGTGAAACAATTGAACTTGCTTAAGATGAATCACAATAATTTTTATTTTTATTACGGGAAGTCATTAAAAAAGTTACATTTGGTGGAAATTAAGGTATAAGCCATGGGAGACAAAAAAATTATCCTACTGCATATTGAAGACGATAGCGTTGACAAGATGGTAGTTGAAAGGGTGCTAAAAAAAATGGACATCGTTTCTAATGTTCATCATGCATCAAATGGAGAAGAGGCCCTCAATAAATTAAAGGGCACTAATGGGGAGGAAAAAATTTCTCCTTTACCACATGTTATTTTACTTGACATTAATATGCCAAAAATGAACGGATTAGAGTTCCTAAAAGAGCTAAGAAACGATCCTGAATTAAAGCATATTTCAGTCTATATGGTAACAACTTCAAGCGACGACAGCGATGTTGCCGGCGCCTACGAATACAATGTTGCAGGTTATATTTTAAAACCGGTTGATATTGCACATTTCGAAGGCACATTTAAGTTGATTACCGACTTCTGGCGACTCTGCGAGTTTCCTAAAATCTAATTATTAATAAGCGGTTCTTGGGGAAGAACTGCCGTTACATCATTTACTCTTATTGAAATACATATGTCCTGACAAAATCTGGAAAGGACGATTATGTGTTAAATGAAAATAAAAAAGGGGCTCTCAGAAATGAAAGTCCCTTTTTAAATTTTAAGTCTTATTACAGTTTAAAATATCTATTAATTTCCTTCATACTTGATCCGCACTCAACCAATACTTCCGGCAGATGTCGTGCGATTGCTGTAAGTAAATTATGGATATCCTCAATAGTATGGTGGCGAGTTAAAGCAATTCTAATTCCAGTATTATTATACGACACACTCGGATAAACGCAAAGGCTGGTATATATACCGTCGTTCATTAAACGGGTAACCATATTATAACCTACTTGAGGTTTTCCTAAAGCTACGAATCTCACCGGGGTATCGGTATCTGAATGCAAAGGAACACCCAACGTCTTAGCCGTTTCATTAAAGTAAAGAATTCTCTCCATCAACTGAGCTTGATATAAAGTGATATCATTCGACAAATGTAATTTTGCCGAGGCTCTGATTGCGCCTAAGATTGGCGGCGACAATTGAGTTGAGAAAATAAACGTTCTACCATAATCGTGTACTCGGTGAAAAGAACTTTTTTCAGGGAAAGCTAATACACCTCCAGATGCGCCGAAACCTTTCGCCAATGAAGTTGTGAAGTACATTTTTGGGTGGTATGACAATTTAGAATATACATATCCTGCTCCGTTTTCACCAGCCCAACTCATTCCATGTGCATCATCGATATACAAATAGAACTGCTCATTATCATCGAGAAGGTCCTTTAATTTATCGAGAGGAGCAGCATCACCGAACATAGAGTAAACTCCATCGGCCATATACCAGATCTTCTCGTACTTTTTGCTCAACTCAACGATACGCTCTTCTAAAAGGTCCATGCGATTGTGGCGAACGCGCTCGATATGAATTCCTCTTTCCACCAAAAGAGAAACGGCTTCTTGAACGGTAGCATGCACACTGATATCCATGATAACCGCATCGTTATCGCCAACTAAAATCGGGATGTTCGAAATATGCCCGAGGGAAGTAGTTTGAGAAAGGGCTACAGGCATTTTAAAAATTTGCGCCAGCAACTCTTCCACTTCTTTATACAAAGTGATAGACAAGTAAGAACGAGAAGATGCAAATTGAGTACCGAAACGAGTAGTAGCATCAATTGTTCCTGCGATTAAACGAGGATCCAACTCCAGCCCCAAGTAACTACATGAAGTGAAATTAACTAATCGTTTGCCATTAACCTTAACAGTTCTTCCATCCACTTGTTCATCTTCGGTATCCTGTAAAATAATACCGAGTGATTTCCCTGTATGCGCAATCTCATCCAGCAACTCCAGCATTTGCTGGTGTTTGGTTTTTAATTCATTATTGGTATTCATAGGTTAGATATTTTATTGCAGAAATACGATCGCGAAGCCAAGAAAAAATCAGAGAACTTTATCACAATCCTTACGCAAAGTAACATCTTAGATTGAATTATGCAACTATTTAAAAAAACTATTATTAACCGCCGGAAAAACAATTCCAAAAAATTACTGATACCCTCTATAAATAACAAAAACACATGGACTAAATTCGGCCCATGTGTTAATAACTGTGAAGGATTACCTAAGAAAAAAAAATCAGTTTTTTGCTGACATTCTCGGCATAATTAAATCATGCTCCCCTTCTCGTAAATCACCTTTAGTGATCATTACTTTTTCTGTAACTTTAAGATCGTTGGAAAGATTTACTTTCATACCTGAGCGATCTTTGTTTAAAACTAAACATCTAACCGCATTGGGTTCAGGTGTTGTAACAAATATTCCGGTTTGCTGAGGTTGTGACAATGTGTAATACATATAAATACCTCCCGAATTAAACAAACGAGTTGAAGTTTGAATATTTCCTTTTGCTTCAGCAGAACAAATTCCGTCTTGGTGTCCGATACCTAAAGTTGCTTGATCATCCAGTACAAATTCTCCATCACCGTTAACAATTGCATTTTCGCATAATAAAGATCCTGTTTTAGCGACTTCGATTTTACATCCTGCTGCAACAGCTCCCATTTTATCACCTTTAATAATAACCTCTCTATTATTATTAATACTAACATTTCCTAGCAATACATCAGCTTCAGGTTTTTGCATCCATC
>Ga0116186_1002252_pt1 | contig 17774 bp, 17 predicted proteins | sample AD_JPNNA4_MetaG_FD_89806 | JGI IMG/M metagenome (GOLD analysis project Ga0116186, IMG submission 89806) | Active sludge microbial communities of municipal wastewater-treating anaerobic digesters from Japan - AD_JPNNA4_MetaG | ecosystem: Engineered > Bioreactor > Anaerobic > Digestate | place...
AGATACACCGGCGTTTTTGCATTTTTGATTTTAGCGGTATAGTTGCAGAACAACCCGCAAAACCAGCGCTGTTTGATCAGTCCCTGGCTTGAAAGAATATCCAGAACTTCATCCGTATCGGTTTTTTCGGGAATTTTCACCGTCACCACATCGGGTTTTCTGCCGATAGCCAAAACGTCGTTGACGCAAGATATGGCAACAATCGAAACAATGAGCGATATAAGCACAATCAGCAAAAAAACCGTAACCGTTTTGACATTGCCGAGCACATAAGTCTTCAACGAACTGTTTTTTTTCCGGCTTTTACTTTTAGCCGAAGAAGGCGCAACGGCAGCGGCCGACATCGTCCTGGGCGGGTTGGAGAAATAAATCTCTCCCTTCGCCACCGGTTTTTCGTCGGCCGGCGCGGCCATGTCTTCATCGCTGATAACAGCGTATTTGCTTTTCAGCAGTTCCTTTTTCGAGGATGTGTCGTCTGGCTTATTCATTACGCCTCCGGTATGCTCGGGAAACTCAATATCTCAGCATTCTGCTTTCTGTCAGGAGAAAATCAACCTGCTTATCATACTTCCCCCGCGGGAGTTTATCAAGTACGCAAGCGTCAAAACAAATGCCGGCTTTGACGCCCTTGTAAGCGGAAAGAAAGCGATCAAAATAACCCTTTCCGAAGCCGAGGCGGTAGCCTTCCGCGTCAAACGCAAGCGCGGGGACAATGCAGATCGAACGCTGCGCGTCCGGTAACGGCCGGCATCTGTCGGGATCGGGTTCCGCAATGCCGTAGGCGCCGGGCCGCAGATCGTCCAGGGACGTGATGAGAAGGAACTCGATTTGAAGCGTCCCGGGTATGCAGCGCGGTACCGCGACGTTTTTGCCCCTTTCAAACGCGCCGAGAATAATAGGCCGCGTATCAACCTCCAGGGGCTTGGCCACATAAGAAAGGATCAAGCCGCTTTCGCGGAAAGACCAAAGGTTGAAAACCTTGTTGGCTATTTTGTTTTCAAGCCTAGCTTTTTCCGCGGGGTCAAGCCTTTCGCGGTAAAGCAGGCATTCTTGCCTGAGGCGTCTTTTCACCAGCCTTATGTCCTGCATGTTTTCGGGCATTGAAGCGATTCCCCTATTGCGGAAGCTTTTTGCTCCCCGCATAAATAACGGACAATTTCCAGCGCAAAAACCACAGCTGAACCCATCCCCTTGGCTGTGATGATGTTGCCGTCTGTACATACCGGGGTGTTTTGCAGCATGGCTCCTGTCAGTTCTTTTTCGAAACCGGGATAGCAAACCGCCTTTTTGTTTTTCAGCAGTCCGCGATGGCCCAAAATGAACGGGGCGGCGCAAATGGCGCATAGCAGCAGCCCGTTGCGGTAGGCAAAATCGATAAACTCGCCCACCTTCGCTGAGTTCTCAAGGTTCTTTGCGCCCGGCATGCCTCCGGGCAAAACAACAGCCTGAAGCGATTTGTCGGGCTCAATATCAGCGGCCTTGCAATCGCAGACAATCTCGATACCGTGGCTTCCGGTTACCGTTTTACCCGAGATTCCCGCTGTTCGCACGTCCAGCCCTGCGCGCCTTAAAATATCAACGGGGACGACCGCTTCTGTTTCTTCGAATCCATCCGCCAAAAATATATATACCATGATTCGGCCCTCCTATTCAAGTGTAAGACCTATGTAAGCGAGTCCGTGCGAAATCCGCTCCGGTACGCCGTTCAATTCCATCATCATACCGTTTGGAACTTCACGGCAATTATCCGCGCTCAACGGAAAAGATACGGGAAGATGGATCTGGAACTTGGAAGCCTGCGACATCCGCAGCAGCAAAGACGCGAGCGAAGGCAAACAACCCTGCAGACAAAGCGCTTCGCGCGCGACAGCGATATCCCCTTTTGTCTCGATAAATGCGTAACAGTCGTTCCGGTTGCCTGCCGCAACCGCCAGCCCGTTGAACAGCGCCTCGTCGGACGCGTAGGCAACGGCCGGTTCATCCCAAAGAAACGCGTCTGTTTGCTCCAGTGCTCGCGTGCGTATGTCTGCAATGGCCCCGTTATCCGGCACAAGCGCAACCGGCTCGTCCGACGCTAACAATTGAAGGGTTTGTCTTTGCACCTTGATAATTTTTTTCTCAAAAAACGTTCGGAAACCGAAACGTGCATAATAATCGAACAGCGACGCCTCCGACGGTACCAGGCAGAGGGCTCCCGCTCCCAGCGCAGACGCCTCTTCCCGCGCTCTTTCTATCAGCGCCGCCATGATGCCGCGGTTTCTGTATTGAGGATGCGTACAGGCGGCATAAATATAATATGCCGTCCGTTGCCGCCCTGCCGTTTGCAGTCTGCCCTCAAGAAGGAACATCATGGATACGATTTGGCCCGAATCCCTAAATACCAGGCATCGGGAAGCGGAAAAACGTTTTTTCAGAAAATGGGCAATGTACTCTGCGCTGTCGCCAAAGCATACCGCCCAGAGCTGGGCGATATCCGCTTGGTCGGTTTCACGCGCCATATCAATCATGTTCTTCCCTCAAAAAAACGCGGTTCTTTTGCAGAAGGATAGCAGGATAGTAAGACAGTTTCGCTTTTCTTAAGCCTTCCGAGCCAATGTCGTCTTCGCGGTTGATATAAGTATAATTCGACAGGAAACGCTGCGCGAACTCACGGTTGATCATCGGATAGGCTCCGCGCACCCGCGAATCCGCTTTTTCAAAATGGGTACAGAATGTATCCGGCCTGAGTTCTTCCCCCATGGTGAAGGCGACGGGGTTGCCGCCGGCGTAAAGCAAGGCACCGCGGAAACCAAGATCGAAATAATGCTCGACAGCTGTTTTTATCGCTTGCAGTTCGCTGCCGTCTTCCACGCTTTCCTGATTGTTCTGCGCCCACATCCGCGTCAGGTCGCAACAGATTTTAATATTGCCGGCATGAATTTCCTCAAGAGACCAGTCATATGATTTCATAAAAGAGGCGATATGATTGCGTTTGGAATGATATTTTTTGCCGGCCAGTTCGATGAGGTCCGCGCTTTTATAGATATAGTCAAAACCGTTGCGATAAGGTTCAAAAACAAATCTGCCTTCGAACAGTTCGTCCAATATGGCTTTTTGGTTCTCCGTGACGGCAAACATCGAGAACTTGTGTCCGTTTTCCCGGGCGTCTTTGAGTAACACTTCGATGATTGTTTTTAAATTTCCCTTTCCGGCAGGAAAGCAGTATTCAGGCTTTTCAGAAAAACTTTTCGCCACGAAAAAGTCGTCATGGCGCGCAATCCGCACCTGGTAAGATGAACTCCAAATGAGAATATTGCCGAAACAGTATTCGCACCCTTGATAAGAAGACAGCCGCAGAAGGCTGTCGACCCATGGTTTGTCTTCGATGGTTGGGGCGTGAAAATCAAGCATCTTCGGTAATCCCCTTGCTGACACAATCGTATACACGGTCCGCGATCGCCTCTATGGGCAGCAGCCGGCCGCCTTCGCAGCACGATACTTTACGCCAGCCGAGGACACGGCAGGCAAGGTCGGCTGCCTCATAGCACAAATCCAGATAATCCGTGTTTTTCTCATGGATGTCTTTTTTGATCTCTTCGCCGTGGTATCTTGCGCTCATCAACTGCTGGCCTGTGCTGACGGGCATATCGAGGAAAACCACAAGGTCCGGCTTGGGTATGCCGATTTTGACATATTCAAAATCCTCAAGCCAGGCGAAATACTCTGTCCATTTCTCCTTAGGCAATTTAATGGCTTGATGATAAGCGTTGGATGTGGTGTATCTGTCGGAAACAATCAGCTTTCCCGCGAGGTAATCCTCTTTCCAGTAGCAGTGATAGCTGACAAAGCGGTCGACGGCGAAAAACGAGGAAGCTGCATAAACATTGACATCTTCCGGTTTGCTGCCGAACCGGCCGGCAAGGTACATCTGCACAAGAGCGCTGGACTGGTCCTCGTAATTGGGCAGTTTGATACGCTTCACCGCCAGCCCGGAAGCGGAAAGCCTCTCTTCAAGGCGCTGCGTTTGCGTGCTTTTACCGCTGCCGTCGAGGCCTTCGATGACGACGAGTTTTCCTGCCATGGCGTCCTCCGCTTGTGAATACAATCAATTAATTTTGTAAAATGATAAAATAATTATTGTATTTATTCAAGTTAGCCGTCTGTTTATAAGGTCATAATGACGGCAAACACGCGGAGAACACCGCTGTTTTCCCGGTTGGCGAGTGAATGTTTCTGGCCGGCATGGCAAATACACGAGTCTCCTGCTTCGAGTACTGTCTGTGTTCCGTTGTCGTCATAGGTCGCCCTGCCCTCGATGATATAAAAAATCTCTTCTTCGTTTTCATGAATATGTTCGCCGATGGAGCAACCGGGTTCAAGCGTTATCACCGCCACAAGCCTGGCATTTCCCTGATATTCGTCACGGCTGAGCACGTCGGTGATCAGGGCGCTTCCATCGCCGCCCCTCATATTCGCCTTGACTGTCGTTGTCATTTCATTCGATCTTTTTATCATGGTTCATCCTCCGTTTCTCTTGTCTTAAACGGTTTGTCCGTCGCTTAAGATTATCGCACGCATCCGCCGGCTGTCAAGATGAAAGGCTGCGCAAGGACCCCGTTGCGAATTACCCGCCTGTTATTGTGAAATAAAACCAAAAGCGTTACAATAAACACGTTAATAAACCGGTTTGAAAGGATACATCGTTTTGGATATCGACACCTTGCTCAAGACAAAGAAGCACGTCCACTTCATCGGTATCGGCGGCGCCGGCATGTGTCCTTTGGCAGAGATACTGCACAGCAAAGGGTATTATGTTACCGGTTCGGACAACAACAGCGGCGACACCGTCGACAGGCTGACCGGCATGGGCATCGAGGTATCGCTGCGTCAGCGCCCCGAGAATATCAACGGGGCCGACATCATCGTCTATACCGCGGCCATTCTGCCTGGCAACCCCGAATTGGAAGCCGCGAGAAGTTCTGGCATCCCGACTTTTGAACGTTCAAAGTTGTTCGGCGCCATGACGAAGCATTATGCCAACCGTATATGCGTCAGCGGAACGCACGGCAAAACGACGGTTACGGCCATGATCGCGCAGATTATGATCGGCGCCGGCCTGTCGCCTTCCGCGGTCATCGGGGGCAAACTTCCCTTGACCGGAACCAACGGTATTGACGGGAAAGGCGATGCCATGATTTGCGAAGCTTGTGAGTTTGCCGGTACGTTTCTCGAGCTTTCGCCGACTTTGGCGCTGATCCTCAACATTGACCGCGACCATATTGAATGTTACGGTTCTTTCGAAAACTTGATTGAAGCTTTCGCTTCATTTGCCGCGCTTGCCGAAAATAAGGTGCTGTACTTTCAACCCGACGAATATACCCGTCAGGCGGTACGCTCCGTTCCGGCAAGAAAACGCCTCTCGTTCGGATTTGACACCGGTTGCGGTTACTCGGCCGGCAATATCGCTCTTGAACGTGCATTCGCATCTTTCGACCTGTATCGCCGCGACGCGAAATTATGCAGACTGCGCTTAGCGGTCCCCGGCGAGCACAACATCCAAAACGCTGTCGCCGCTGCCGCCGCTTCGCTGGAAAGCGGAGCCACGGCAGACGACTGTGTGAAAGCACTTGAAGCCTTCAAAGGCGCCGCCAGACGCTTTGAAACGCATGGCGAATTCGGCGGCATCACCGTCGTCGACGACTACGCCCATCATCCGAGGGAACTTCGCGTCACGCTGCAGGCGGCCAAATTGATGAACTTCCGCAGAATTTGGGCCGTTTTTCAGCCCTTTACCTTCTCAAGGACCTATACGCTGATGAATGACTTTGCCGACGTCCTTCAGATGGCCGACCGCTGTGTTCTGACCCCGATTATGGGTTCGCGTGAAATCAACACCTACGGTGTCAGTTCCGGACAGCTGGCGGAAAAAATACCCGGCTGCGTGCTCATCGACGATTTTGACGCCGTCGCCCAATATATCAGCGACAATACCGAAGCCGGCGACCTTGTGCTTACCCTTGGATGCGGAGACATTTATAAAGCCGCAAAAAAAATCGCCTGCATGCTGCAGGCAAAATACGCTTAATTTGCCGTTTTCTCCTCCAAAATATGCGCCGCGGAAAGCCGCGGCGTGTTTTATCATGCCTCACAAAAGCGGGACGTGCACGGCCGGTTTGAAATGTTTCGACTGCCTGATTTTCTCTCTGGTTTTTTCCGCCGTCCGCCCGCAAAGGCAGCCTGTCCGCAGCAGCCGGGAAACCTTTTCGGGATGTATAAAGAATGCCGTGGACAACGCCCATGCGACCCCGGTCACCGCGTAATAGCCCTCTTGCCTGACGCTGCTCAGCAACCGGAGGGATAAGTCGAAAGACTCCTCATCCAAATAGTAATTCAGAAGCATAACCGCCGCAAAACGAGCCTCGAATTCCCTTGTGGACAAAATATACTTTCGCACCGTTGCCAGCATTTGCGCATGGTTCTCTTTCGGCGTTTTCAGCGCGGCGCAAAAGCTGTCGCAAACACTCCAATTGTCGATTTCTTTCACAAAACTCTGCACGAGGCGGGATTTTTCCGACCACTCGCATTGACAGCCGGCGATTACAAAACCGCGAAGCATCCTTTCCTCGAACGTATCGCCGATCAGGCCGTTTTCGAGGTATGCGCGCCAGTCCTTGCCGCAAATTTCTCCGGCGAGGCGATGCAGCAAAGGCAGCCTGACGCCCGAAATCTTCTCGCAGCCCGGCAACAACTTCCGCGAGAACGCCGCGTAGTTTTCGTCGGACATACTGTCGAGAAATTGCCGTATTTCAATATATTCCCTACAGTCCATATTCTTTCAAACGGCGGATGACGTCGCCGGCATCAGGGCACCAGCCCAGATCGCTTTTTACACAGATACAACTGAAATCGCCAATTTGAGCGCCAACCGCATCCAGCGTATCAAGCCCGCCGAAAATTTGTATTTTTTTGCCGGCCGCGTGGATTTTTTTATATACTTCCGGCCAGTGCCTCATATCCGGGCGGCCGTCGCCGGGCACCCACTGGACACCGTCGAGTTCCTTAATAGCCAGCAGGGAATCGAGATGCGGCAGTTGGCTGATACCGTCCAAGTGGTAGACAGAGCGAGTCAGCGTTTGGCACAACCTTTCGATGGTAGGCCTGGTGAATTCGTTGAACATCGGCGTTCCGATCATATAGGAAAAATCGCTCTGAAGGGTATAAAACGGTTTGTCGCTGTAAATACCCGCCCAGTCGGTGTAACCGGGGCTGTAAGGCTGCATAACGGCGTCGATTTCAACATAGTATTTCATCCAAAGCCCGTTGAGTTCCCCCAGCAACCGTTTGACTTCATTCGGACTGTCCACCAGGTCAAACAGCAACTGCTCTGTCGTACGGAAGGATGCGAGAAGATCCAGCCCCATCCCGACATCCGGCATGCCGACGAGCACATTTCCCTTCCAGCGCTTAACGGCGGCGGCGCAGATGTCTTTGATGCGGCAGAACCACCGGTTATTCGGGTCGTACTCGAAATGAAGTTCGCTGATGTCAGCCGGCGCGTTGTCGGGCGGATAAAACCAAACCGCGCCGCGGGAGTTGTCCAGTTTCGCGCCTAAAAATGCGGCTTCAACCCCCGGGCCGAAACACGACAGGTTCACCATCGGGAACGAGTCTCCAAGAAAAGTCAGGGCGGATAGTTCATAATCGAGCCTGTCAATCAATTCGTCAGGCGAGAACGAAAAATCCGCGCAGCTCTGCTGCGACAGGCAGGGCGCGGACGGCTGCTCCCTGTCGGGGTATTCGTCAAATATTGTCAGAGCGACAATCGGGCGGTTCAGCTCGTTTTTCCACCATCGAACATAGTTTTCCCTGACCTGCGCCCATCTGTCTTTATCAAAATGTATCGGCATATACTGCTCCCCGCCTCGCTTTTCTCAGCCTGTCAACGCAGGAGAATCGTCGCGTTGTTGTCAGGTATGCCGGTATTGCCGATCAGCGAGGCGACAAAAGCGGGAATATCGGACAGGACTGGATTCTTGAAGCCGAGTTTTTTCTCCGCTATGCGCACCGCCGGGCGCAAGCGTTTGAGCGTTTTCATGAAAAGGGTGTGCACCGGCGTACCGGGAACGTAGGGTTCGTCGCCTTCGAATATATTCCGGACGATTTCGACGCCGAGATCTTTCGCCAGCACTTTTTTCAGCGGCGGGTCCACTTTGATCCACAACAGCCTCCCCAAGGCGCCCAGGGTTAATCTTTGCATGGTTTTACCGGCCAGTCGTATCAGCCATAAATGTTTCGGTTTGCTGCCGGCTTTGCCGACTTTGCGGCTGAATTTTTCGGGATCTTCGGCCATTGACGCGATGGTTGTGTTAATCATCCGGTCAAACCGCCACGCGAAATACTCTGTCGCCGTCATGCCGTTTTTATCCCATTCGAAGTCCTCGATTCTGGATGACTCGATGCGAACCGTTTTCCGGTCTGTAAAAGTGATCTTTCGTATCGACGCGGGACAGCCGACCAGCGAGCCGGTACAGACATCGTAAATCGTGTTGCCTTTTTCTGTCGTCCTGGAATTGATGGACTGCATGTGCATATGTCCGGTAAAAACCAGTTGCAGCCCCCAGTCCGCAAGCGTTGATGAAACTTCCTGCCAGCCGGTCATCACAGCGTCGCCGACCATGCCCATAATCGGCGAACCCGGCAAAACAGGATAATGTACCATCGCAAAAAACAGGTCTCCGGCTGCCTTCGCCGCTTCTATCTGTGTTTTAATCCATTGCATTTGTTCGGCATCAAAACCGTGAAAATCATTGCAGTCGCCGTCACAGTTCAGTGCGAGAAGGCGGATACCGTCAGCAATCTGCGCCACATACGAATAAGTGCGCTTGTCAAAAACGAGATTGTTCGAGAACCCGAAATCCCGATACAGCGCCAGAAGTTCCTCGCGTTTGGTTCCTTCCACCGGAATACGCTTGTCCCCTTCAAAAGCTGTCGGATTGTCGCTGAAATCATGGCCTGCGGTGGTGACATAAATCTTTTTGCCGCAAGCCTTCAGTTTTTCGAGTTTTCTGATAAAACCGCGGTGGCTTTCTTTCTCGCCGTTAAAAACCAGGTCGCCGGGGATAAGCACCACACGCGTCTCTTTATCGGCACAAAGCGTTTCAAAGGCGGAATCGATGATCGCGCCGGTCTCGGCAAGGCATTTTTGTTCCTTCAAGTTGAAGCGGTCATATTCAGCGCCGCTCGCGCCGAGCGAATTCTCAAAATAATGCGGGTCGGTAATCAGGAAAAAGGAGAAAGGCTTCACAACGCACCTCTCTGTTGTTTGATACCGTATTATCGCATACCGCCGCGCTAAGCACAAGGCAAACCGGCAAATGCGACCGAAAGATTTGCATTGAAGCCGAAAGGCGAATATGATACACTGATAAAAATCAACGACTGCGGGAGGAACTTATGAAATATACCATCAATAAAAAAAATTACAGGGATTTTAACTGCCTGGAAGTCAATAAACGCGCCGGCAGAGCTTATTTTATTCCTTACACGAGCCCGGAACGGCTTGCGGGCGTTGATTACCGCGACGAACGTTACCATTCTGATATGGTGAGGGTTCTCTCCGGCGATTGGGATTTTCGCTACTATGAAAAAAACACCGATATTCCCGATGTCTTTGATACATTAAGCGAACGGTTTGATCAAGTGAGGGTCCCCTCAACGTGGCAAAGGACCGGATATGCGCCGCCCGTTTATATCAATGTCGCCTACGAATTCACCACCATGCCCCCGCGGCTGCCGAAAATGATGCCCGCCGCGGTCTACCACCGGCGGTTTGATATTAAAACCACGGATAAAAACTACTTCATCGCTTTCCTCGGCGTAATTCCGTGCGTGGACTTGTATATTAACGGCCAATACGCCGGCTACAGCGAAGGCGCGCACAACACCGCCGAGTTCGACATTACGCCTTTTGTTACCGAGGGCGACAACGACATGCTTGTCGTCGTCCATAAATGGTCCAACGCGACATTTATCGAATGCCAGGATATGTTCCGTGAAAACGGTATTTTCCGCGACGTGCTGCTTTATGAGATGCCGAAGGTTTTCATCAACGATTACTGCATCAAAACGAGGCTGACCGATGCCGGCTGGGCGCTCGACGCCGATGTGATGATTGAGGGCGCTATCCGCGGATATCAGACATTGTTCGAATTGAGGAGGCAGGGCAAAACCATCCTTTCCAAAGAAATCACGTCAGCCCAAACCAACAAGTTCACTTTTGACGGCTTGCATGTTCTCGAGTGGAGCGCCGAACTGCCGGAACTGTACGAAGCGTTTATCACCTTGAAAAACCGGAACGGAACCGTGGAGGCTGTCCGTGTGCCGGTCGGGTTTAAACGCGTGGAAATCGAGGGCTGCGTTTTCAAATTCAACGGCGCGAATATAAAAATCAAAGGTGTCAACCATCATGACACGCACCCCGTCACCGGCTACGTGATGAGTTTCGATGATTTGGAAAAAGACGTCCGTCTGATGAAGCAGCTCAACGTCAACGCCATCCGCACATCGCATTATCCGCCCGACCCCCATCTGCTGATGCTGTGCGACCGCTACGGTTTGTATGTGGTCGATGAAGCGGACATTGAGGCGCACGGAGTCTGCTTGAGCCCTTATTACAACATCAATCTCATCAGCAACAGCAAAAAATGGATCCCCCGCTACGTCGACCGTGTGTCCCGCATGTTTTACCGCGACAGAAGCCATCCCTGCGTTATCATGTGGTCGTTGGGCAACGAAGCCGGCGGTTGGAAATGCCAGGATGCCTGTTATGAATTCCTGCGCGCCAACAGCACCTTGCCCGTCCATTATGAAGGCGCGAGCCGGACGCCGCGCAGGGCATACGACGTTTATTCGGAAATGTATACCCATGTTGACGACCTTATAAAAATTAAAAACGGCACAAGAGGGCCCGAATATAAGACCAGGCCGTTTTATCTTTGCGAATATGTTCACGCCATGGGCGTTGGCCCCGGCGCTTTCGAGGAATACTGGCGGATTTTTTATTCCTCCGACATTTTCATGGGAGGCTGTGTTTGGGAATGGGCTGACCATGCCGTATACGACGAAAAAGCCCCTTACCGTTACACATACGGCGGCGACCATGGCGAGAAACTGCATGACGGGAACTTCTGTGTAGACGGTTTGATGTATCCGGACAGAACACCCCATACGGGCGCTCTCGCCATGAAAGCGGTTTACCGGCCCGTCCGGGCAAGATATGATGCCGAAAGAAGCTGTTTCGTTTTTCTCAACACCAACCGTTTCCGCAGCGCCGATTATCTTACGGTTCGTTGGGAGATCCAGCTCAACGGCGTCAAAGCATCCCAGGGAAGCATAGCCCTCGATGCGAAGCCGCAAGGCGAGCAAACATGCGATATACCTTTGCCCGAGGCCGGGAACAAAGATTTGACCGTTACATTCGCTTATCTTGACGCACAGGGTTGCTGCGTCGCAAGCGAACAAATTCTTCTCGCCCAAGGCGCTTTCGCTGTTTATTTGCAAGAAAAAGGCCCGGTGGGATTTGAGGAAAACAGTAAAGAAATCAAAGCCGTTTTCGACGGCGGCAGCGTCAGTTTCGACAAAGTGACGGGCAATATCTGCGGCTTTACAAGCCGCGGCCGCGATTTAATGAATTTCAATCCCGTCGAACAAACCGGTTTGCGGCCGAACATTTTCCGGGCGCTCCTCGACAATGACAGGCGCATGCAAAAAGCCTGGCTGGACGCAGGTTACGACCGCTGCGTTTCCGTGCTGAAAGATATACGCGCGCAACAGCTCGGCTCTTGCCTCTCGGTCGGCGTGAAATGGGCTGTACATTGCAACGGGAAAGAAGCGTTCGAAGCAGGCGTTGAATACCTGATTAACGGAAAGGGCGAAATCAAGGTTGAGGCGTCGCTGAAACCGAGCGTAAAAACGGAAACGCGCCTGCCGCGTTTCGGTCTGGCCATGGAACTCCCTGCCCAAATGAGCGAGGTCGAATACTACGGACTCGGCGAAGCTGAAAACCTGCCCGATTTTAAAGAGCAGTGCCTGCTGGGCATTTACCGCGCAAACGTATCCGATATGCACGAACCCTACATCAAGCCGCAGGATAACGGCAATCATTCGATGACCCGCTGGCTGCGCGTCGGAAAGCCGGACGGACCCGGCCTGCTTTTCCTGGCCCAGGGGGCTCCTTTCAGTTTCAGCGTTCACAACTACACGCAAACGCTGCTGCAAAATGCGAAACACCGCGAGGATGTTTACGATCAGAATACCACTGCTTTATGCATTGACGGTTTCGTTAGGGGAACCGGCACCTCTGCCTGCGGCCCCGACACGCTTGAACCTTATATCGTCGACGCCAAAGAAGGCTTGCGTTTTGAATTTATGGTCAAGCCGCTGTAACCGGTATATAGCAACATTCGAGCCCGCGTGTCAATATCGCGGGCTCGAATGCTTTTGCTGAGGATTAGAACTGCGGCAGGTATAACCGGTGGGCCTGCAGCATTTCTTCAAAACACTTTAAAGCGTTTGACCAGTCGCCGACGAGCGGATGGAGCATCAGCGCGTTCATCGCATCCGAACGGCTGCCGCTGAGCGCTGCCTTCACCGTGTATTTCTCATATTCCTTGACAATTCTCATCAAACCGATGATATGCCTGTTGTCCGTTTCACCGAGCGGAAGCGGTGCCGCGCCCTGCGCGCCGACACGGGCGGCGATTTCCACAATATCGCCGTCGTCCATAAACGGCAGAGTTCCATCGTTACGGATATTAACAACGTGAATATTCTGCCTGTCGTTCGCGACGGCGTCGATGAGCGAAACGGCGGCAAGGGAATATTTATGACCTCCACGCTGGTCGAGCAGCGCCGGTTTTACCGTCAGGGACGGATCGCCGTACATGGCAAGGAGCTGCTCCTCAATCTCCATACAAACTTGCGCCCTGCTCTTCTTCTCCTTGAGCAGATGTTCGAGTTTTGCGTCCCTGGCATAATAATACTGGAGATAGGAGGACGGAATCGCCGAAATGGTCTCGAGGCATTCAAGGCTGAATCCGTCGTCTTTGATATTCGCCATGACTTTTGCCGAGAAACCGGACCGGATCATCTGAGGCAGTATCTCGACTCCATCTTTGCGTACGGAGGTAATCCAGCTGAGGTGGTTGAGGCCGAGATATGTAATGTCGCTGTCTTCTCCGCTGATTTCACGGGTATCATCCAGCATATTGATTGGCACATTGCATAGTCCAATACTTTTGATAGAGGTATGGTTGAGTAGAAATTCGGTGATGATGCCCGACGGGTTGGTAAAATTAACCAGCCACGCATCCGGGCATACCTTTTCGATCCGGCGGCAGATATCCGCCATGACGGGAATAGTCCTCAGCGCTTTAAAAAAACCGCCGATGCCTGTCGTCTCCTGTCCGATCAGGCCGTATTTCAACGGAATGGTTTCGTCCAGATGCCTCGCCGGGAGCTTGCCGACACGGATTTGCGTCACGACAAAATCCGCGCCTTCCAGCGCTTCGTCCAGATCATCTGTCATAACGACACGGCATTCCAAGCCCGCGTGCCTTAACATTCTTGCGCACAGATTGCCGACGATGGTGCGTTTCTTTTCGTCGATATCCATCAGCGATATTTTTTTCAGCCGCAGGGACTCGCCCGCCTTGATAAAACCGTCAATGAGTTCCGGGCAATAGGTGCTGCCCGAACCGATGACCGCGACATTGATTTCTTTCATCGTTCCCGCCTCGAAACTTTATTTTTCAATATAGTCCTGTAAAATCCAGTTGATGCATCCGTATACCGGCGCTTTGTCAAGAATGCGGAAGCGCGCCTCACGGCCGCACATGCCGGGTATGAGTTCTCGAATCATTTCAACATATTTCCCTGAGGGTAATTTCGTGTGGATAGAACCTGCAAGAACCACTTCGACGGCTTCCCCTTCAAAGTCAAGTTGGCGTATATGCGCGCTGATGAGATGCGCGGCCCGCTGTGCCATTTCGCGCGCGACGGCAAGCGCCTGCGGATCATCCGCGTTGAGGGCCTCGAAAAAGATATCGATAAACTGTCTGAGCGTTTCCTCGGATTTTTCTGTTTCGAGCGAAGGGATGAGCGCAAGGAAGTCCTCGCGGTTTGATAAACCAAAGCGGCTGAAAACCATTTGCGTTAAAGCGGTTTTTGCCATGCCGAGAAATACCTCGTCATAGATCATGCGGAATGTTTTCACGGCAATCCACGGCCCGCTCCCGACGTCCCCGGAAAAATCACCCAGCCCCGCCAGCTGAAGTATTCTGCCGCGTGAATCGATCGCGTTGCAGCAGGTGCCCGTTCCGCAGTTATATCCGATTGCCGCGCCGGATTCGGAACCCGCTTTTACGACCAGGAAGCCGTCGTTAAAGATTTCGAAGCGTTCCAGGCCCTTTTGTTCGAGTTTGCCGCGCATCAGATCATATTGGAAAGGATGGTCGATTCCCGCCAGGCCCATCAGCGTGAAATCAACCGCGGAAATACCCGCGGCCTCCATCAAGGCACGCACGCCTTGCATGATTACTTCGCTTGCGTCTTCAAACGCGCCTTCGAGCGTTTCGTGGTTGCTGCCGGGACCTTTATGCTCCGCAAGCAGTTCTCGCCTCTCGTTGAAAAGGGCGAAGTGTGTTTTGGTACCGCCGCCGTCGACCCCGATATAGTAGCCCATGATATCCCTCCGCTTGAAACCGGCCGACGAAAAAATTCAGGCCAGCTTGAATATTTTTCTGAAAACCTTTTGCCATTTTACCAGATAAGTGCCGACCATTTTTGTCAAAGCGTAATCATACAAAACAAAAGCGGCGGTACCGATGCCCAAAAGCGCGGGTATAATGGCCGCGCCGTAACGCTCAAGTTCGTCAAAGGGCAGGCCGAGCAGTTTCACCATCAAGAAATATGCGGCCGTAACAGAGACGTTAAACAGCACGATTTTCACCGCCCAGCACGCAACGGAAGGCAGTTTTTGCTCAAGAAACGCCTTGATGATGGGATAATAACCGAAAAAAAACGCGTACATCAGCGCGGCCTCCTTATCGGGTACGGTGAGGACACCGAGCATACTGACCGCGGCGTAAACGCCCGCAGCCCATTTTTTACCGGCCTCGATCACGACGGGAATCAAAAGCACCGCAGCGGCGGCTGGCACGGCATAGGTGAACATAGGCAACAGCGCCGCGGAAAACATCAGCGAAACGGAAAGCGCGCCCACAATCGCTCCAAGGGCAGTTTTCGCACCTTTTTTCAAGCAGACAAACCTCCGGATATTTTCAGCAGCATGGGATAAAATCGCCGCCCATACACTCGCAGCAACAGTACGTGCACAGCAGGCCGGTACATATATCGCAGCCGGAACAGCCCGTGTCGTTTTGTTTCTGTGTCGCATAGCCTCCGCTTCTCGAGCGGTTCATCGCGTCGAAGGCTGCGCGGTATTCCGGATTGCCCGGGTCCATATTGCAGGCAGTCGAGTAGTTCTTGAACGCTTCCTCAAGCCAGCCCCGCCTATCCTGCACATTGCCCTTGAGAAAGTACCATTGAGCGTCCCGCGCGGAGGGCGGGATGCCGTCGAGCAGGGTTTGCGCGTCTTCAATTCGGCCGCTGTTGATTTTTTCGCGTATGTCCCGGTAGTCGGAATAACCGTTGTAATAAGCACTTTGCGCGCGCGGTCCGCCGGACGATGCTCCCCTGTTCGTGATGATTTGGTCATACGCCTCGTTAATCTCCTGCATTTTCCGATGCGCGAACTGCGCGGGTATGCCTGCGCCCGCGTTTTCATCGCCGTATTTTCTGGCAAGTTCCCGATACGCGCTTTTGATTTGTTCTTCCGTGGCGTATTCGGGTATTCCTAGCACCTCATACGGATTGTTCATTTTTCGTCTCCCCTTGCGTTCCCAGAACAGCGTCTGTTTTGCTTTTCATACCAAGATATACGATATTTTCAAGCAGCGGCAGAAACCTTCGAAAGGGAATGTTCGTGATTTCAGCCGCAGCCCCTCCTGCCGTGGTATATAAAACGGCAGCGGCTGAAGCCTTCACGTCGTCGCAGGCAACCCCGCCTGCCTTAAGATATTGCCGGAAAGGGTTGAAATTACCCGTTTTCATATCCCTCGCAAGGTCATCCGCGGCGTCCATCAGGTAAGCCCACCGGCCGACGAGGTAGCCGAAACGGCGCAAGGATTCGTAATAAGCGCTGTTTTCATGCCCGGCCGACATAAGATTCGCCAGCGCGGCGGCGCTGGCATCCGCCGCCATATCGATGGAACAATGTTGTTCCTTTTCGCATTCTTTCTGACGTGATACCGCAGCCGCTACGGTATCCTGCACATGAGGGTTTCTTTTTTTCGCTTTTTTCCACATCAGGAATACCGGTAAATACAGAAATATGCAGACGGCTTTACGCAAGAAATTTCCGTCGTTGAAGTTGTCGAGCAGTTTGTAGTAAGACATAATCACAACCGTATCGGCACAGCGGTCCATCACGCCTTCGTCGCCGTCGCACCGGGCGCATTTCGCCAAAGGGTTATACATACACCTGCTTTTATGAAAAACCGGGCAGGCCTCCTGTAAAGAGAGCCGCACAGCCGCGAGAAAAACAAAATCATAACTCAAAAAAAGCTGAGCCGCGGGCGTATACCGTCTGGAAAGTCGTTTACACAAGGTGCAGTAAATACCCTTGTATATCTCATAATCCTTTATTTTCATTTCGGGTTTGTACGCGACGATATAACCGAACAAAACCATTCCCCCAAAATAACGCAATCCTATGGTAAATCATCGCGGCGCATAATAGATTAACACATTGTGAATATTATGCCGTTTTCTTGCCGAGTCCTGCTACCTTTGCCATGGCGGCGCTTGCCAAAAAGCCGCCTGCGCATATATAATATGAACCGGCAGCCGGGATCGCTTTCCGGTTTATTTTTTGCCGCAATACCCGAAACGGAGTGCGCGAATGCGGGAATACCTTTTTGAAATGCACGCCCACACCAGCGAAGTCAGCCCCTGTGCGCAAGTACCTGCCTGCGAAGTTGTCGAGCGATATATCGGCGAAGGATATGACGGCCTGGTTATCACCGACCATATGTCGCCTACAGTCTTTGCCGGACATTCCTTTGATACATGGGAGGAAAAGGTTTCATATTTCCTCACGGGTTACCGCAAGGCGCGCGATGCGGCCCGCGGAAGAATCACTGTGCTTTTCGGTATGGAAATCGCCTTTCAAAACGAAACGAACGATTATCTTGTTTACGGTATAACCGAAAAATTTCTTTTGTCCAATCCGGATATCATCCCGATGGGTTTCAAGCGGTTCAGCCAGCTGGCCGCTCGCGAAGGCCTGCCGGTATTCCAGGCACATCCGTTCCGGATCGGCATGAAAGTTGCCAACTGGCGACTGCTGGACGGCATTGAGGTGTATAACGGCAATTCGAGCCATAATTCCAACAACGACATCGCCCGCCTTTGGGCACAGAAGCATCGCCTCAGGATGTTATCCGGCTCCGATTTCCATCGTTTCTTCGGCGCAAGCCCCGGCGGCGTCTATTTCCCGAAAAAGATCAACGGCAACCGCGAGTTGGTCGCGGCGCTGAAAGAGAACGATTATCGTCTGAAATAGGCCTGCAAAAGACAACGCCCGCCGGGTTGCGGGCGTTGTCTTTTACATTATTCTCCCTTTCACGCCTTCTCGGCGTCGCCGATTTTACCCGACGCCCGGTCTTGAAAATAGG
>Ga0116186_1002255_pt1 | contig 17757 bp, 16 predicted proteins | sample AD_JPNNA4_MetaG_FD_89806 | JGI IMG/M metagenome (GOLD analysis project Ga0116186, IMG submission 89806) | Active sludge microbial communities of municipal wastewater-treating anaerobic digesters from Japan - AD_JPNNA4_MetaG | ecosystem: Engineered > Bioreactor > Anaerobic > Digestate | place...
GAAGTCATTTCCCTGCATACGGCCACCAGCATCTCGACTGTCATTGTGATGACCGTCATCGTGCTCAGCGCTCTGCTCTGGGCCTGGACGGCGCGCCGGACGGCCGGTCGCTCGGCCGTCTCGCGGGCCATCGAGGCGACGGAGGCGTTCTTCAACGGCTCGGCCACGGTCGTCGCCGGGGCAACTCGCGGCACGGCGGCGCTCTTGCAAAAGACGCAGACGGGCCAATTGAACTGGAATCTGGCTGGCCTGGCGCTGTTCGCCGTGGCCATGCTCCTACTCGTTCTCCTGGGGGTTATCTGACATGACCCTGCCGCCGTTTGTCTGGCTCATTTTGTGGCTCATCGTTTCGGCGCCGTTCGTCTACATCATCGGCCGCATCGACATCCTCACCGGCGGCCGGCGCGGCCTTTCCCGCTGGCTGGGCCTGCTGTGTCTGGCCGTGGGCTGGGTGGCTTTTGGCCGCGCCGCCGCGGCCTTCTATGACGCCGTCGGCGGCGATCTCGTCATCCGGACCACGTGGACGCTGGGGGCGATTACCCTGCGTTTCGACGGCCTGAGCCTGCTGCTGGCCGCTCTGACGTTGACGCTGACGACACTGATCGCCCTCTTCTCCGGCCCCTATCTCGGCCGCAGCGAGGGCTTTGAGAAGCACTACGCCCTGCTACTGCTGCTCTGCGGCGCTATCGTCGGCCTGGGCAGCGCCGGCGATTTCTTCAACCTGTGGCTGTGGTTCGAGGTGATGGCCTTCGCCTCCTACCCGCTGATCGTCTTCTACACCCGCGACCGGCTGGCGCTGGAGGCGGGCGTCAAATACCTGGTGCAGAGTTCGGCCGGGACGGCTTTCATCCTGCTGGGCATCGCCCTGGTGCTGCTGTCGGCGGGCACGCTGGACATCCTCGGCGTGCGGGCGGCGCTGGCCAGCGCGCCGGTGGCCCCGGTGCTGTGGCTGACAGCCGGAGCGTTGTTCGTCATCGGCTTCGGCATCAAGGTCGCCCTCGTGCCCCTGCACACCTGGCTACCCGACGCCCACGCGCAGGCTCCCAGTGGCATCAGCGCCATTCTCTCTGGCGTTGTCATCGAGGCCGGACTCATCGCTCTGCTGCGGGCACTGTCCGGGCTGGCCGGGGCGGCCGTGTCCTGGGGCGCGCTGCTGATCGGCTTGGGCCTGTTCAACATCGTCGTGGGCAACCTGATGGCCCTGCGCCAGCAGCAAGTGAAGCGACTATTGGCCTTCTCCAGCATCAGCCACGTTGGCTACATGCTCCTCGGCCTGGGCATAGCCCTCTACACAGGCACGGCCGCCGGGGCGCAGGCGGGCTTCTTCCACCTGCTGAGCCACGGCCTGATGAAGGGTCTGGCCTTTTTGGCCATCGGCGCGCTGATGTTCGGCTTGCAGCACTCGCTGGGCCAGGCCGCCGACGCCGGCGGCCACGCCCCCCTGACCGTCGATGACCTCGCCGGGGCGGCGCGGCGCTACCCGCTGGTGGCGCTGGTGTTCAGCCTGGCGGTGCTCGGCCTGGGCGGGCTGCCGCCGCTGGTCGGCTTCATGTCCAAGTGGCAGGTGCTCGTCGCCGGGGCGCAGACACGGGATACGTTCATCCTCGTCGTCCTGCTCATCGCCGCGCTGAACAGCGTCCTATCGCTGGGTTACTACGCGCCGCTGGTCAACCGGCTCTACCGGCGCGAACCGGGCGCGTTGGTGGCCGCCGGCCGGCCCATTCCGGCGGCCATGCTGGCGCCGTTGGTCGTCCTGGCCGTGGCCATCGTCCTGCTGGGCGTCTTGCCAATGGTGGCCGGGCGTCTGACCATCCCGGCGGCGGCCGATCTGCTGGCCATCTTCGCGCCGTAAGGTCTTGAGGTAACGCTATGGACATCAGAATGAGTGCGCTTCTGACCCCACCCATTGCCCTGCTGGCTTACGTTGGCCTGGTGGCCCTGCTGTTGGTCTTCGGGCGGCTGCTGGCGCCGGCCGGGCGTCGCCAGGCGGCCGAGGTGCTCTACGCCGGCGGTGAGGAGGCGGCCACAACCAAGGCCGCGCCTGGCTACCGGCGCTTCTTCGTCGTCGCCCTGTTTTTTGCCGTGCTCCATTTGGGCGCGCTGGTGTTGGCTACAGCCGGGCTGATCGGCGGCGCTCTGGGTGCGGGCTTCAGCACAGCCCTGCTCATCTACCTGGGCGGGCTGGCGCTGGCGCTGGTCATTTTGTTGCTGAGTTGAGATAGCTGAGGGAACAGGCCCGCTATGGACATCAGAATGGGTATCGAATTGCCGCCCCGCTGGCGAACCGCCCTGGATCGCCTCCGCAACTGGTCGCTGGCCAACTCGCCCTGGTTGGTTCACTATAACAGCGGCTCGTGCAACGGCTGTGACATCGAAATCCTGGCTACGCTGACGCCGCGCTACGACCTGGAACGGTTGGGCATCAAGCTCCAGGGCAGCCCCCGCCACGCCGACGTGCTCGTCTGCACCGGCCCGGTGACGCGCCAATCGCGCGACCGTTTGCGGCGCATCTATGAGCAGATGCCAGAGCCGAAGTTCGTTGTCGCCGTGGGCGCGTGCAGCATCTCCGGCGGAGCCTTCCGGGGCTGCTACAACATTCTCGGCGGCGTCGATGAGGTCATCCCCGTCGATGTCTACGTCCCTGGCTGCGCCCCGCGGCCGGAGGCCATCATCAACGGTGTGGCCATCCTGCTGAAGAAGTTGCAGCCCGACCGCGCGACCGAAATCGACCGGCTGCTGGTTGAGGCCGTTGGCGACACGGCCGTTCTTACGGAAGAGGAGGTGGGCGATGACGCTTACGCAGAAGCCCTTGGAGCGCGTTGAGGCGCTGCTAGAGCCGTGGCTAACCAGAACCGAGCGGCCGGCCGACAACCGGCTCGACATCTGGCTGCCGGCTGATGACCTGTTGCCGGTCGTGGCCACGCTGGTTGAGGACGAGTGGGGCTATCTGGCGGCCATCACCGGGCTGGACCCCGGCGTGGCCACGGGCGAGTTGCACGTGCTCTACCACTTCGCCGAGGGCGCGGCCGTCGTCACCCTGCGCGTGGCCGTGCCACGCGACGAAGCCGAAGTGCCGACTATCCGGCCGCTGATCCCGCTGGCGGCCATATACGAGCAGGAGCTAAGCGAAGTGCTGGGCGTGGCCATCATCGGCGCGCCGGCACGCGGCCGGCTCTTCCTGCCCGACGACTGGCCCGCCGGCGTCTACCCGTTGCGTAAGGACTTCCAGTTGGAGCAGCTCGACGACAAGGAGCAGGGTGGGTCATGAACGCTTCCGCCAGCGATCGCTTTGTCATTCCCATTGGCCCACAACACCCGGCACTGAAGGAGCCGGGCCACTTCGAGTTCACCGTCGAGGGCGAGACCGTCATCGACGCCACGGTGCGCCTGGGCTACGCCCACCGGGGCATCGAGAAGGGGGCCGAGGGGCGCAACTGGACCCAGAGCCTCTATCTGCTGGAGCGCATCTGTGGCATCTGCTCCCACATCCACAGCACCGCCTATGTTGTCGGTGTGGAGCAGATGGCCGAGGTGGAAGTGCCCGCCCGCGCCCAGGCCATCCGGGAGACCATCGCCGAACTGGAGCGCATCCACAGCCACATGCTATGGCTGGGCGTGGCCGCCCACGACGCCGGCTTCGACTCGCTGTTCATGTATACCTGGCGCGACCGCGAGACGGTCATGGATTTGCTGGAGGCCATCAGCGGCAACCGCGTTCACTATTCGGCCAACAGCCTCGGCGGCGTCAAGTTCGACCTGAGTGACGAGACGGCCGCGGCCATCCTGAAGGGCATCGACTTCCTGGAAGAACGCACGCGCCACTACCGCGAGGTCGTCAGCCAGGACGCCTTCTTCTTGCAGCGCACGCGCGGCGTCGGCACGATGACGCGCCAGGAAGCGCTGCAATTGGGCGTTGTCGGGCCAACGGCGCGCGCTTCTGGCGTGGCCCGCGACGTGCGCATCGATTCGCCCTACATCGCCTATAACGAGTTCCCCGCCCACATTCAACTCCTGTCCGCCGGCGATCTGGAAGCGCGCTTCCTTGTCCGCATCGACGAGATGCTCGACTGCTACCGCCTCATCCGCGAACTGTTGGCCCGTATGCCCGCCGGCGAACTGGCCGCCAAGCGCATGCCGCGTAAGCTGAAGCCCGGCGAAGTCATCAGCCGCGTCGAAGCGCCACGCGGTGAACTGTTCTACTACATCCGCAGCACCGGCGGCGAACAGCCCGACCGGGTAAAGGTGCGCACGCCAACGCTGTGCAACATGGGTTCAGTGCTCACGCAGACCATCGGCCACAATCTGGCCGACGTGCCCATGATCCTCGTGGGCATCGACCCGTGCTTCTCCTGCAACGACCGCGCCGTCAGCGTGCGCCGCGCCGGGCGAGCCGAAGGCCAGCCCTGGTCGTGGGCCGACCTGCGGCGCTATGGTATCGACTTCTATCGCCGGCAGATGGGCCTTGAGACCCACGCGCTGGCGAAGGGATAGCCAACATGGCACTAGACCTGCTCAACCTGCTCTTTTTCCCGGCCGGGCTGGGCCTGATTGGGGCCGGGTTGCTCTACCAATGGGCCGACCGCAAGCTGCTGGCCCGCTTCCAGAACCGGCTGGGGCCGCGCTGGTTCCAACCTTTCGCGGACGCGCTGAAGCTCCTGGGCAAGGAGGAAATTCACCCGGCCGGCAGCAGCCCCGTGCTCTTCGCCTTCCTGCCTGTGCTGGCTCTGTCCGGGGCGCTGACGGCGGCGCTTTACGTGCCCCTATTCGGCCTGGCTCCCGTCTTCAGCTTCCCCGGCGACCTCATCGTCACACTCTACCTCATGAGCCTGCTGACGCTGTGCATCGGCCTCGCCGGGGCACAGACGCGCGACCGCTTCTCGCTGGCCGGGGCGCTGCGCGTCTTTACGCAGATGTTCGCCTACGAAGCGCCGTTCATCCTGGCCCTGCTGACACCGGCCGTCGCCCTGAGGTTGGCCGGGCAACCTGGTAGCTGGCAGATCAGCGAACTGGCCACAGCCGCGGCCGGCCGCCCCTGGTTCCTGCTCTTGCTGCCAATCACCTTTGTCGTCGCCCTCGTTGGGCTAATGGGCAAGCTAGAGCTGCCCCCCTTCGACGCGCCAGAGGCGGAGACGGAGATCGTCGCCGGGGCGTTGACGGAGTACAGTGGGCGCGGCCTGGCGCTGTTCTCGCTGGCCCGCGCGGTGGAACTGGTTGTTGGCCTGACGCTGGTGACGGCGCTCTACCTGGGTGGCGTGGGCAGCGGGCCGCTGGCGGCCGTTCTTTTCACGGCCAAGACCGTCGGTCTGCTGCTGGTTATCGTTGTGCTCCAGACACTTCTGGCCCGTCTGCGCATCGATCAGACGGTCAACCTGTGGTGGCGCATTGGGTCGGTCCTCGTGCTGGCCCAGTGGCTACTGCTCATTCTGTACCAGGTGCTAAGATGAGAATCGGCCTGCTCAGAGACCTGTCCCGGTCGGCCTTCCGCCGCCCGGTGACCGAGCGCTACCCATTCGAGAAGCGGCCCGCGCCGCCGAATTACCGCGGCAAGCTCCATTGGACGGCCGAGGGCTGCACCGGTTGCAACCTGTGCGTCAAGGACTGCCCGGCCGAGGCCATCGACTTCTTCATTCTCGACAAGGCCAACAAGCAGTTCATCTTCCGCTATCATATCGACCGCTGTACCTTCTGCGGTCAGTGCGCCTTCAACTGCCGCTTTAACTGCATTACCCTCGCCAACGAGGAGTGGGAACTGGCCTGCGGCGACCGCGACGCTTTCATAGTCACCTATGGCCGGCCGGAGGATATTGCCCGCCTTGACCTGGCAACAGAGTCTGCGGCTATTCCTGAGTCCGCGGGCTGATGGGCAGCCACTCCGGCTGGCCATTGTCGCCGTTGGGCAGACGCTGCGCGGTGACGATGGCGTGGGGCCGGCCCTGGCCCGCCGGCTGGCCGGCCAGCCGGCGGCCGACGCCTGGCTGCTACTTGACGCCGGCCACGCTCCGGAGAACTTCCTCGGCCCTATCGTCCGCTTCCGGCCTGACGCGGTCCTCTTCCTCGATGCCGCGCGGGGGGGCGGCGCGCCGGGCGACATCGTCTGGCTACGGCCGGCCGAGGCCGACGGCCGTGGTGGCAGCACCCACGCTGTGTCGCTGGAAATGCTGGCCGACTATTTGACCGCCGAAACCGGCGCGGTCATCCGCGTACTGGGCATCGAACCCTCCCTTTCCTCCTCACGTCGCGCTGGTTGTCAACCTGCGTCCTGCCGAGCGCCGGCCGAGTTCCCCTTCAGCGAGGGACTGTCGCCGGCCGTGGCCGCCGCTGCCGATGAGGTGGCGGCGACGCTGATCGCCTACTGCCGCAAGCTAAGCACCGTTGCCTCGGCGATGGCTTCGGGCGACTGATCTGTCGTCAATACCTGAAAGACCGCGTCGCCGATGGCCGCCAACTGGCGGCTCGATTCGCTGATGGGCATTGGCCTGGCTCGTTCCAGCTCCTCCCCGGCAAAATGGTAGTACTCTTCTTCGGCGGCCAAGAGCGTCATGGCCTCGCGCCGCGCCGGCAACAACTGACTCTGCTCGGCCCAGGTGGCCAGCGCTTGCGGGGCGGTCAGCGCGCGGATGAGGTCGGCCGCTGGCCGCTGTCGCGCGGGGTTGGCCGTGGCCACAGCCCAGACCCACGTCGTCGTCAGCGGCGTCAGCGGGCCGCCGGGGCCGGGCACGCGCGAATAGCCCAGCAGGTGTGGGTCTGAGACCTGCGCTTCGGCCGCACCTGCCTCGGCGCGACGGCCCAGGTAGTAGTCGGCGCGCACCCACAGAAAGCCGCTTTGCCCGACCTGATAGTACTGCCAGGCCTCGTCGAGCGTCTTTAGCTGGCGGCTTTGCAGCAGGTTCTCCGGGCGGCCGGCAATCTGGCGCAGCGCCCGCGCCAATGGCTCGACCTGCAAGTCGGGCTGGCCGTTCTCGTTGACGAGCGTGCCCCCCTCAGCCAGATAGAACTGTAAGCCAAACAGCGCCCCATCGCGGCTGTCGGCCGGCAGCACCAGGGTGTGGTTGGTGTCGCTGATGAAGGTCGTCCAGTCCATGGGGATGGTGTCGGTGATACTGGCGCGGGCGTAGACCAGGTGGGTCAGTCCCGCGCTGACGAAAGGCACGCCGTAGAAACGGGCCGGAGAGCCGCCCGTCTCTGGCCCGCCCACCACCTGCGCCGCCGCGTCGGTGTAGGCATCTTCGAGCATAGCCGGGTCGATCAGTCCGTCCAACGGCTGCACCATCTGGCGAATGGTCGGATCGGTCAGCATGACGGCGGGCAGGGCGATGACGTCGGGCAAGACAGATGGAGCGACGGCCGTGCCCGTGCGCAGATAGCTGAGGATGCCGCCTGCCCCTTCGACCGGCTTTTGCTCGACCAGGACTTCCAGTGACTGGCTGGCCTCGAAGGCCGTAATCTGGTCGGCCAATTCCTGCGCTCCTTCCGGCGTGCGCGCGCCGATCTCGGCCGGCAGCCAGAGACGCAACGAGCTAACACTGGCGTCGGGCAGCTGCGCCGGGACGCTGGTGGCCGCGGCCGGCGTCGGCCCCAGCGTTAGCAACGACGCGGTCGGCGCGACGGTCGCCACCGGATAGGCGGCGGGCGTGTTGTCCAGTAGATCACAGGCGGCGAGCAGGAGAAGTACCGGTAGCAGGAATGCAGCCAGGCGGCTGATGCGGTTCATGATGTGCCTCCAGCGGGGCAGTATAGCACCGTTGCCGGAACAGGGCTGCAACCATGGACCTGACAGGTGCGCGGCCAGTCGTTCGCTGATGGAAGTACCATTCGTGGCCACCCATCTGTCAGGTCGGTGCGCCGGGGGTGACGTTGGCAAAGCCCTGGTTGCCGGAACTTGCCTGTTGGCATCTCTTGAGATAAGCTCGCGCTCATGCTCATCGTCACTGGCTATACGAATCAATCGGGGCCGTCGCGCCGCCTGGTTTCCATCACGGGGTCACCTTGTCGTATTGCGCCTGGTGACTGATTCTTATGTCAAGTTGATGCGAGATTGTCAGACCGAGCCGGGGCGCAAACCCCGGCTTTTTGTTTTCTGGAGCAAGTTCAAAATGGCCGAGATTGTCTTGAAGCTCGATCACGTTGCGGTCAGCCTGGCCGGCCGCCCCATCTTCACCGACCTGACCTGGGAGATCCAGCGTGGCCAACGCATTGGCCTGGTTGGCCCCAACGGCGCGGGCAAGTCGACGCTGATGAAGCTTGTCGCGGCCGAGTTTGGCCCGGACGCGGGCAGCGTCTTCCGTCTCTCCGGACTGGACTGGGGGCGGCTGGAGCAAGAGCCACAGCTGCCGCCCGGCCGCACCGTGCTGCAAGAAGCCCTGACCGCTCTACCGGCGCTGGGCGCGATCGAGCGCCAATTGGACGAGCTGGCCGACCACATGAGCCGGCCGGAGGTCTACAGCCAGCCCACAGCCCTGAGCAAGGCGCTAAAGGCCCAGGAGCGTCTGTTGCACCAGTTCGAGCAACTCGACGGCCCGCGCTACGAGAGTCGCGTCAAGGAGACGCTGGTTGCTCTGGGGCTAGATCACAGCCGCTGGGACACCCTGACCGAACACCTCAGCGGCGGCCAGAAGAAGCTGATCATGCTGGCCAAACTGCTGGTGCAACAACCCGGCCTGCTGCTGCTCGACGAACCGGACAACCATCTTGACCTGCCGGCCAAGCGGGCGTTGGAGGGCATCATCCGCGCCTACCCCGGCACGGTGGTCATCATCTCCCACGACCGCTACCTGCTCGACGAGGTGGCGACCCACATCGCTGAGCTAGAAAACGGCCGCCTGACCCAATACCTCGGCAACTACACCGCCTACACGACCGAACGACAACTGCGCCGCCTGCGCCAGCAGCAAATGTATGCCGCCCAGCAGAAGGAGATCGCCCGCATCGAGGCAGCCATCGCCCGCTTCGAGTTGTGGGCCTCCATCGTCGTCAACGAGCGCCACATCCGCCAGGCCCGCAGCCGCCAGAAGATGCTCGACCGCATGGACAAGGTTGAGAAGGTCACCGACGTCCGGCGGATGACGCTGGAACTGAACGGCTGGCGGGGCAGCAACAAGGTCCTGGAACTGGCCGGCGTGGCCCGGACGTTCGACAACGGCCGCACGCTTTTCCGCGACCTCAACCTGACCCTCTGGCATGGCGAGCGCGTCGGCCTGGTGGGGCCAAATGGCGCGGGCAAGTCGGCCCTGTTCCGGCTGCTGCTCGACCCCGACAGCGCCTCGGCCGGCGAAGTCAAGGTCGGCCCCAGCATCCAGATCGGCTACTACGCCCAGGAGCAGGAGACGCTCGACCCGGCGCAGGACCTCATCACCTGCATTCGCGCCGCCGCGCCGCTGACGCGCGAGGCGGCCGTGGCCTTCCTGCTGCGCTTCCTGTTCAGCTATGACCAGACGACGCAGCCCGTCGGCAAGCTGAGCGGCGGCGAGCGCAGCCGGCTGCAACTGGCGCGGCTGGTTTTGCAGCGGCCAAACCTGCTGCTCCTCGACGAGCCAACCAACAACCTCGATATCCCGGCCATCGAGGTGCTGGAGGAGACGCTAGACGAGTTCGTCGGCACGGTGCTGGTCATCTCCCACGATCGCTATTTCCTCGACCGGGCAGTCGATCGCATCGTTGAACTGCGCGATGGGCGGCTGACGGAGTACGTCGGCGGCTATACCGACTATCTGGCCGAGCGCGGCTACGATGAATGATCCGCGCGCGGTCGGGCCAAGACGTGTATAATCCCGCCGATGAACAGAGCTATGGGCACTATGAACGCCGTTGACGCGCCGGAGATCGATGCCTTCCGCGACACCGCCGCGGCCATTCGCGCCGAACTGGCCAAGGCCATTGTTGGCCAGGAAGGGGTCGTGCGCCACGTGTTGGTGGGCCTGGTCAGCAACGGCCACACGCTGCTGGAGGGCGTACCGGGGCTGGGCAAGACGCTGCTCATCCGCTCATTGGGCCAGGCGCTCGATCTGCGCTTCAGCCGCATCCAGTTCACGCCCGACCTGATGCCGGCCGACATCACCGGTACGGAGATCATGGAAGAGCGCGACGGCGGCCGGCGTGGCTTCCGCTTCCAGCATGGGCCGATCTTCGCCAATCTGGTGCTGGCCGACGAGATCAACCGGGCCACGCCCAAGACGCAGTCAGCCCTACTGGAGGCCATGCAGGAGCGCCAGGTAACCGTGGCCAACACGACCTACCCGCTGCCGGCGCCCTTTTTCGTGCTGGCTACGCAGAACCCCATCGAGCAGGAGGGTACCTACCCGCTGCCGGAAGCCCAACTCGACCGCTTCCTGTTCAAGATCAACGTACCCTTCCCATCGGCGGCCGAGGTCAGCGAGATTCTCAACCGCACTACGGGCGAGACGGAACCAGTCCTCTCCCCGGTGGCCAACGGCGAGACGCTGATGGGCATGCAGCGCGTCGCCCGGCAAGTGCCCGTGCCCCACGCTGTTGCCGACTATATCGCCCGGCTGATCGTGGCCACGCACCCTGGCCAGAGCGCCAGCCGGCTGGTGAACCAGGCGATCCGCTACGGAGCCAGCCCACGCGGCGGCCAGGCGCTGGTGCTGGGTGCCAAAGCGCTGGCGTTGTTCGACGGTCGCTACAACGTTAGCTACGACGACATCGCCGCTATCGCCCCGGCGGCGCTGCGCCACCGGCTGCTGCTCAACTTCGAGGGCCAGGCCGAAGGCATCAGCGCCGACGACGTGGTTGCCGACCTGTTGGCCGCCGTGCCGCGCGAGCCGAACGGCCGCGCCTAGCCAATGCGCCTCTTCGATGACGCCACCCTGCGCACGCTGGAGCGCCTGAGCCTGTGGGCCGACGAGGTGCGCGTCGGTGTCATGAAGGGCAACCGCCGCAGCCGCCGCCGTGGCGCGTCGATTGAGTTCGCCGATTACCGCGATTACACCCAGGGGGATGACCTGCGCCGGCTCGACTGGAACGTCTTCGCCCGGCTGGAGCGGCCGTTCATCAAGCTGACCGAAGAAGAAGAAGACCTGGCCGTCCATGTGCTGATCGACACCAGCGGCAGCATGGACTGGCCGGCCGGGGACGACAGTGAAAACAAGCTGCGCTACGGCCTGCGGCTGTCTGGCGCGCTGGGCTACATCGCCTTGTCCTCCGGCGATCTGGTGCAAGTGACGTTGTTCGACGGCCGCGGCCAGAGCGCCTGGGGGCCGTTCCGCGGGCGGCAGAACGGTTGGCCGCTGCTGCAATTCCTGGAAGCCAGCCTGGCCGCCCGTGCCGGGGGCGATGCCGCTGCCCGCCAGACCGTCACCGGCCCTTTCCTGCGTGGCTATGCGCAACGCGCCCACCGCCCCGGCCTGCTCTTCCTGCTCAGCGACCTCTTCGCCCCGGCCGACTACCGCGACGGCCTGGTCGCCTTGCTGGCCCGCGGCTACGAGGTCGCCCTGCTCCACCTCCTCAGTCCCGACGAGGCCGCGCCCGAACTGGCCGGCGACCTGCGCCTGCTCGACGTGGAGACGGGCGACGCGGCCGAGGTTAGCCTCGACCCGCAGGCACTGGAGGAGTACGCCGCCCGGCTGGCGGCGTGGCAGGAGGAGTTGCGCCGCTTCTGTGGCCCGCGCGGCATCCACTACGCCAGTGTGACCACCGACCAGCCCTGGGACGCGCTCATCCGCGGGGCCTTACGCCGCGAGGGGGTCGTCCGTTAACATGGCTCTGCTGGCTCCCACGGCCCTGGTCCTGGCTCTGCTGGCCGTGCCCATCCTGCTGCTCTACATGCTGCGCCTGCGGCGGCGCGAGCAGCCGGTCAGCAGCACCTGGCTGTGGCGCGCGTTGGTGCGCGACCGCGCCGCCAACGCGCCCTGGCAGCGCCTGCGGCGCAATCTGTTGCTCTTCCTGCAACTGCTAATTCTGGCGGCGCTGGTGCTGGCGCTGGCGCGGCTGGCGCTGCGGCGGCCCGGCCTGGGCGGCAACCTCATCGTCCTGCTCGATGCCTCGGCGTCCATGGGGGCCAGCGACGGCAGCCCCACGCGCTTCGACGACGCCCGCGCGGCCGTCGACGGTCTCATCGGCAACCTGAGCGGCGACGACCGGCTGACGCTCATCCGCGTGGGCCAGACGGCCGAAGTGTTGGCCGCAGCCACGACCGATCGCATCCTGCTGCGGCGCGCGCTGGCCGTCGCCGCGCCGGAGAACGGGCCGGCCGACTGGCCGGCCGCCTTTGCCCTGGCCGCCGGCTCCACCCAGGGCCTCAGCAACCCGCGCATCGCCATTATCTCTGACGGCGGCCTGCCAGAGGGTCTGCCACCGCTGCCGGCCGAGGTGACCTTCCTGCCCGTGGGGCGCGCCGGAGAGAACCTGGCTATCACCGCCCAGGCCGCCCGCGCGACGGCCAGCGGCCCGCAACTGCTTGTCGCCGTCAGCAACAGCGGCACAACGGCCCGCTCGGCCCTGCTGAGCCTCTATCTCGACAACGTGCTCTACGACTCGCGGCGCGTGGAACTGGCCGCGGGGGCGCAATCGGCGCAGACATGGTCGCTGCCGGCCGGGGCCACGCTGGCCCGAACGCAACTGGAGCCGCGCGACGGCCTGCCCGACTACCTGGCCGTCGACAACAACGCCTGGACGCCGCTGGACGCCGGCAGCACTCGCCGCGTGATGCTGATTAGCGACGGCAACCTGTTCCTGGAGCGCATCTTCACCGTCTTGCCCGGCTACGAACTGTTTCGCATGTCATCAGCAGAAGCGACACAGGCGACCGCGGCCGAGGAGCCGTTCGACCTGACCATCTACGATGGCGTGCCCCTGCCGGACGGCCCCCTGCCCAGCAGCGCCCTTATCTTCAACCCGCAGCCGCCGTCCGGCGCCGGGGCGGACGGCTCGTCACCGCTGGTGACCGTCACCGGCACCTTTACCGAAACGGCGGCCGTGCGCATCGCCGATAGCCCGCTGTTGGAAAACGTCGATTGGGGCTCCTTTGCCATCGCCAACGCCCAGCAGGTCGAAGCGCCGACGCTGCCGGCGGTGGTCAGTGCCGCTGCGGGGCCGCTGCTGCTGGCCGGCGAGAGCAACGGACGGCGCGTCGTCGTCTTCACCTTTGACCTGCGCGCCTCTGACCTGCCCCTGCAGATTGCATTTCCGATCATTATGGCTAACATTACGGCGTGGCTGAATCCGGGACGCGTCATTGCCGCTGACAATTCCCAACCGGGCAGCACGGTGACCTTGTTGCCCGATGGGCGGGCCGTTCGCGCGACAGTAACCTTGCCTGATGGCTCCATATGGGCGCGTGACATTGCGAACGCTGCCCAGCCGGTGGTATTCGACCAGACACAGCAGCCGGGCGTCTATCGTCTGACCACTACCGACGCCGCCGGCGCAGCCACGCCGGCCGGTGCGTTTGCCGTCAACTTCTTCGACGCGGGCGAGTCGCATATCCAGCCCGCAGCCAGTCTGCAAGTTGGACAGGCACAGGTAACGGCCGCGACCGGTGGTTTCGAGGGGCTACGCGAGTTGTGGCCCTGGCTTCTGGCCGCTGCCCTGGCGGTGCTGCTTGTCGAGTGGTGGGTCGCCTACCGCCGGCCGCTCTTCAGAACGCGATGAACACGTCCGACGAATCCCTTCCCGCGCCGGCCGGGCCTTCCGGGTCGCGCTCACTTCTCAGCCGCTCGCCGGTGCTGGCCGCGTTGGCTGTGTTTCTGCTGCTGGCGGGACTGATTCTGGTCGTCTCCACCCTGCTGAGCCAGGATCGCCGCCCACTGTACCCCAACTTGCCGACCTTCACCCCGCTGAGCGAGACGCTGGCAAGCGAGCCGGCCGTGTTGACCTTCACCGAGTTGAACGCTGACCCCGACGCCTACCGCGACCGGCGCATCCAGGTGTCGGGCGACTTCGCCTCGATGACGCCACCAACCTGCGCGCCATTCGCCGGCCCGGTCATCAGCTGGACGCTAGTGGCCGAAGAGCTACAACTGAATGCCGTCGGCTTTGAGAACGTTCTGCGGCTGCTGGCGGAAGGCACGCCGATGACGGTCACCGGCACGTGGCGGCTATATCGCGGCCCGGCCGGCTGTGGCAAAGAGCCGCCCGACGCCAATGTCTGGTATCTGGCCGTCGATCAAATCCTGGAGCCGAACCCGCTGTTGGGCGGAGGCGGCGCGGCGCTGACCGTCATCGCTGGCTCGCCCTTGCCCACACTGCCGCCGCTGAATCTGGAAGCGCCAACAGAGGAGGCGACGCCGACGCTGGAAGCAACGCCGGCGGAGGCCACGCCCCAACCAACGGGGCTGCCGGAAGTCAGCCCGACAGCAGGCCAACCGGTGCCGATCACCCCTGTGGGCACGCCGACGCTGACCGAGACGCCCACCGCGACGACAACCGTTGACCCTCTGGCCACGCCAACCCTGACCGCCACGCCGACAACAACCGGCACGCCCGGGCCAAGCCCAACGCCTTCGGCCACGACCGAGGGCGGCGAGCTGACGCCGGGCATTCCCACGGCGACCCTCTCAGGCACTGGCTACCCCGATGACGGCACGCCCGCCTATCCTTAAGCAACAGCCATGAGCACGGCGTTCATCCCCGGCGTCCTGCCGCCAACCGGCCCGGCCGAACCGGCGTTGTGGTTCCTCTTTCGCGGGTCAAAGCTGCTGGTCGCCAACAACGACGAGCGGGCGACACTGCCCCTGTTGGCCGTGCCGGCCGACCTGGCCCTGGCGCCTGTTCGCTGGCAGTATCTGGGTCGTCTGGAGGAAGCGGGCCAGGCCACCCACTGCTTTTCGGCTGAATTGGACGAGGCGACCGCGCCGCCGCCGGGAATGGAGTTCGCCAACTTGCGCGCGCTTTACCCGCGGCTGCCAGAGACGCTCTTCCAGCTGGCCGGTCGGGCCGTGCAGATCGTCGATTGGGATCGCAACCACCAGTTCTGCAGCCGTTGCGGCACGCCCACCCGCGACCAAATTGGCGAGCGCTCCAAAATGTGCCCCGCCTGCGGCCTGGTCAGCTACCCGCGCCTTTCGCCAGCCATCATTGTTCGCGTCGAGCGAGACGACGCCGCGGGGCGGCGCATCCTGTTGGCGCGGGCGCAACGCTTCCCCACGGCCATGTTCAGCGTCCTGGCCGGTTTCGTCGAACCGGGCGAGACGTTGGAGGAATGTGTCCAGCGCGAAATCCACGAAGAGGTCGGCCTGCGGGTCAGCAACATACGCTACTTCGGCAGCCAGCCGTGGCCGTTTCCCAATTCACTCATGATCGCCTTTGTGGCCGACTATGACGCCGGCGAGATCGTCGTCGATCCGGTCGAGATTGCCGAGGCGGGCTGGTTCACCGCCGACGCGCTGCCGAACACACCTATGCCGCCCAGCATCGCCCACCGGCTGATCGCCTCCTGGCGCGATGGCGCGGCTGGCCCGGCCAGACAACGCCTATAAGTGTTTACCGTTTGGGGGGCATGGGCTACAATCAGGATCATCTGGCCCCCGGCCTTACCGGAGGCGGCCGTGATGTTCGCAAGGGACAGCATGCCGTTAAACGGGCGGCAGATGGGGCAATGACCGGCGGCCGTGCCGGTCACGGGCAGCCTGTGTAACTACAAACGCGGAGGCATTGTTGAGGAATTTACTGGTTACGGGTGGAGCGGGCTTCATCGGTTCCAACTTTGTCCATTATCTGCTGGCGCAGTATCCCGACTATCACGTCGTGGTTTACGACAAGCTAACCTACGCCGGCAACCTGGACAACCTGCTACCGGTTCAGGACAATCCCCGCTATGGCTTTGTCCGCGGCGACATCTGCCGGCGCGATGAGGTTGAAGCGGCCGTCCGGGCGCACGACATCGACACCATTGTCAATTTCGCCGCCGAAACCCACGTAGACCGTTCTATCATGGACCCCGACGCCTTCATCCAGACGAGCGTCTACGGCACGTACACGCTGCTGGAGGTCGCCCGGCGGTTGGGGCTGGAACGCTATCACCAGATTTCCACCGACGAGGTCTACGGGCACGTACCGGCCGGGCGGTCGAGCCGCGAGACCGACCCGGTGGAGCCGCGCAGCCCCTACGCGGCCAGCAAAGCCAGCGCCGACCTGCTCGTCAACGCCTACCACGTCACCTATGGCCTGCCCACCACCGTCACCCGCGGCTCCAACAACATTGGCCCCTACCAGTATCCGGAAAAGGCCGTGCCGCTGTTCGCCACCAATGCCATCGACGGCCTGCCGCTGCCCGTCTATGGCGACGGCCGGCAGATGCGCGAGTATCAATACGTCCGCGACCACTGCGAGGCCATCGACCTGGTTTTGCAGCGCGGCCAGATCGGCGAGACGTACAACATCGGCACCGGCGTCGAGGTCGAGAACCTGGCGATGATCGAAATCCTGCTCGACGTGCTGAACCGGCCGCGCAGCCTTATCCGCCACGTGACCGACCGGCCCGGCCACGACCGCCGCTATAGCCTCGACATCCGCAAGATCACCGCCCTGGGCTGGGAGCCGGCCCACACGCCGGCCGAAGCCATTGCCGAGACGGCCCTCTGGTATCGGGACAACGAATGGTGGTGGCGCAAAATTAAGAGCGGCGATTTTCAGCAGTACTACGAAGCGCAATATGGCGAGCGGCTACGCACAGCCGCGCCGCTTTCATAAAAGACGTCCAGTTAGCCACATAGGAGCGCAGACGATGTCCGAAACCAAGAAAGAAGATGCGATGACGACGTCATCGAGCTATGTCAATGGAACTGAAGGGGTATTGATCTACCGCGGCTACGATATCCGCGACCTGGGCCTGAATGTGACCTATGAAGAGGTCGTCTATCTGCTGTGGAACGACAAGCTGCCCAATGCCCATGAGCTGGAACTGTTCCGGGCGGCGTTACAGGCCAAGCGGGTCGTGCCGGAACCGGTGCTCCGAGTGATGCGCGAGTTTCCACGCGACGCCCAGCCGATGGCCGTCTTGCGCACGGCTGTTAGCGCGATGGGCCTGATCGACCGCGACGCCGATAACATCACCTCCAGCGGCGCGCGCGAGAAAGCGCTGCTGTTGACAGCGGTCGTTCCCAGCCTGGTCGCCGCCTGGGAGCGCCTGCGCAACGGGCGCGAGCCGATTCCGCCACGTCGCGGGCTGGGCCATGCCGCCAACTTCCTGTACATGCTCGACGGTGAGGAGCCAAACCCCGACGCCGTGGCCGCGTTCGATTCCTATCTTGTCTTGCTGGCCGACCACGGCTTCAATGCCTCGACCTTCTCCGCCCGCGTGACGACCAGCACCGGCTCCGACTTCTACTCGGCCATCACCAGCGCCATTGGCACGCTGAAAGGCCCGGCCCACGGCGGAGCCACCCAGCGGGCCATGGAGCAGTTCTTCAGCGCCGCCGACCGCGGCGACATCAGCGCCTGGTTCGAGGAGTCGCTGGACGCCGGCAAGCGCATCATGGGCATCGGCCATCGCATCTACAAGGTCGAAGACCCGCGGGCCAAAATCCTGAAGCCGCTGGCCGAAAAGCTGGCCAACAGCAGCGGCCAGGGCCAGTGGTACCAGGTCGCGGACACGATCCAGCAGTTGGCGCGCCAGAACGACTACTTCATCGAGCGCAATTTGTACGCCAACGTCGATTACTACTCGGCCGTCGTCCTCTACACCATCGGCCTGCCCGTTGACCAGTTCACTTGCATCTTCGCCGTCAGCCGCGTCGCCGGCTGGAGTTCGCAGGTGCTGGAGCAGCTGGCCGACAACCGCCTCATCCGCCCCAAGGAGAGCTA
>Ga0116186_1002259_pt1 | contig 17723 bp, 12 predicted proteins | sample AD_JPNNA4_MetaG_FD_89806 | JGI IMG/M metagenome (GOLD analysis project Ga0116186, IMG submission 89806) | Active sludge microbial communities of municipal wastewater-treating anaerobic digesters from Japan - AD_JPNNA4_MetaG | ecosystem: Engineered > Bioreactor > Anaerobic > Digestate | place...
CTGGCCACGAGCGTCACCCTGTCGGCCTATGACCCCGTGCGCGACGAGACGTTCACCTGGCCGGTTGAGCCGCGCGTCTGGAGCCAGTGGCTGCGCCTGACCGTCGATCCGGCCGCGCCCACAGCCGCGCCAACGCTGGCTGTGGACAAGCAACTCGCCGCCGCCTACCTGGACACCCTGGCGGCGGAGATGGGCGACGGCCGCTATTTGCACGAGGACGAGACCCCGGAGGCCATTCGCGCCGCCCTGCTGGCCGGGCAGCCCGCCGCCGGGGCGCGCGTCTACCACCGCGAGAGCCGCCACGTCGTCCAGTCGGGCGAGACGCTGTCGAGCATCGGCTACGACACCGGCATCCCCTACCCGTGGATCCAGCAGGCCAACCCCGGCATCGACGCGCTGACCGTCGGCCAGGAGATCGTCATCCCCTCGCCCGACGCACTGTTGCCGCTGCCGGTCGTCGCCGGCAAGCGCATCATCGTCAGCATGAGCGAGCAGCGCGCGCGGGTCTACGAGAACGGCCAGCTCAAGTGGGATTGGCCGGCCAGCACGGGCATCGACAGCAGCCCCACCGCGCCAGGCGTCTTCCAGATTCAGTCCCACGAGCCGAACGCCTACGCCGGCAACTGGAACCTGTGGATGCCGTCGTTCATGGGCATCTACCGGCCCGTGCCGACGTCGGACTTCATGAACGGTTTCCACGGCTTTCCGACGCGCGGCCAGGCCCAACTGCTGTGGACGGGCGACCTGGGCCACCGCGTCACCTATGGCTGCATCCTGCTCAGTTCGGAGAACGCGCAGGCGCTCTACGACTGGGCCGAGGAAGGCGTGGTGGTCGAGGTGCAGCGCTAGGCGGCTTGCCGGCTGCCGCCAGACGACCGCTGACCACCGACCGCGGACGGCAGACCTCTGCCCCCTCGGCTTCTAGCTCAGGTTGAAGGCTGCCTTCAGCCCCTCAATCGCCTCGGCCTCCATCGGCGCTAACTCGCCCAGCACGGCCGCGTCAATCAGCGACCGGGCGCTGAACTCGGCCACCTCCAAACGGTCAAAAGCGGCCAGGACGCTATTGCCGACGGCCAGCACGCCGTCGTTGGCCATCAGCGCCACCGGCGCGCGCAGCGACACGCGCTTGGCCACGGCCTCTAGCTGGGTGTAGCACATCTCGTAGGGCAGCCGCGGGATGTCGCGCAACAAAATGAAGCTCTCCGGGATGGTGCGCGAGTCGAACTGGGCCAACGTGACAGCGTAGGCGGTGACATTGGGCGGCTGGGCGGCAATGATGGCGGCAATGTCGGGGTTGGCGGCGTAGATAGCCTCGTGGAGCAGCACAGCGCGGCTGGGCAGCTTGCCCGCCTCGCGCCGGCCGCCGCGCACCAGAACCACGTCCTCCACGCCCAGCGTCAGCCGGTCGCGGCCGGCGGGGGTGATCAGGAAGCTATCGGCATCCAGCCGGGCCGAGACGACGCCCTGCGTGCTGATCATCAGTTGCCGCTCATAGGCCCGCGCGGCTATGTCGATGACCTGCCGGCGCAACTCGCGCTCAGCGCTGCTGTGGGCCGCGGGCGTGAATTCGGGCAGCGTGTTGTCGCACTGGTCGAACAGGCTCAGTGCCGGCTCCGTCAGCGTCAGCACGTCACCCAGCGTCCGGGCGCGCAGGTGGATGCGGGCGCAGAACTCCAGCGTCTCCAGCCGCTGGAAGGCGTCGAGCAGTGTCGGCCCGGCGGCGGCCATGCCGTGGTTCTCCAGGATGATGACGTTGCTGCCCGTGGCAAAGGCCGCGGCGATGCGCTCGCCCAGCGACTCGCTGCCGGGCAGGTCGTAGGGCGCGTAGCCGACCGGCCCGCAGAAGCGGCCGGCCTGGGGCACGATGCGCGTATCCGGCACCTGGCGGACGATGCTGAAGGCCACCAGCGCCGGCGGGTGGGCGTGGACGATGGCGCGCACGTCCGGCCGCAGCCGGTAGATGGCCCGGTGGAAGGGCAACTCGGTGCTCGGCCGGTGCGGCCCTTCGGCCGTGCCGCCCGACCGCACGCGCATGATGTCGTTGGGCGTCAGCTTGCCCTTGTCAATGCCCGCCGGGGTGATCCAGATGTCGCCGTTGTCGTCGAGAATGGACAGGTTGCCGCCGCTGAGCGTGGTCATGCCGTACCGGTAGATGCGCTGCATGATTGCGGTCAGTTGCTCGCGGGGGGAGAGAAGTTGAAAGCTCATGAAGCTGTTCTCCGGCTAAGTGGCGCGATTCTCCCAAATCGCGACGCCATCGGCGGCGGCGCTGACGTAAACTCGACCGTCGCGCCCCGTGGCGGCGCGATAGCGGGCGGTGATGGCCGCGGCGGCTGCCTCGGCGTCGGCCGCGGCGGCCAGGGCCACAGCGCAGCCGCCAAAGCCCGCCCCGGTCAGCCGCGCGCCCAGCACGCCCGGCGTGTCCAGGGCGATCGCCACCAGCGCGTCCAGTTCCGGGCCGCTGACCGCGTAGTCATCGCGCAGGCTGCGGTGGGAGGCGACCATGAGCGCGCCGAACCGGGCCACGTCGCCCGCCTCTAGGGCGGCGACGCTGTCGAGCACGCGCTGGTTCTCGCTGACGACGTGACGGGCGCGGCGCAACTCGACCGGGTCGAGCCGCCAGCCCTCGGCGGCCAGCAGGGCGGCGTCCACGTCGCGCAGGGCGCGGATTTCTGGCCGCGCCGCTTGCAGCTTGCCCACGGCCGACTCGCACTCGGCGCGGCGCTGGTTATAGGCCGAGCCAGCCAGCGTGCGCGGCGCAGCGCTGTCGAGCACCAGCACGCGCACACTGGCCGGCAGCGCCACCGGCCGGACGGCATAGCTGCGGCAGTCGATCAGCAGGGCGTGGCCAGCCACGCCGCCGGCCACGGCCAACTGATCCATGATGCCGCTTTGCAGGCCGACGATCTCGTTCTCAACGCGCTGCCCCAGCCGCGCCAACGCCGTGCGCTCGATGGCCACGCCGGCCAGGCCCAGCAGCGCCGTGGCCACGCCCAACTCCAGTGACGCCGACGACGACAGGCCCGAGCCGAGGGGTAGGTCGCCGTCGATGAGCAGATCCGCGCCGCTCAGCGGCTGGCCGTCGGCCAGCAGCAAGGCGGCCACGCCGCGGATGTAGCGCGTCCAGCCCGGCTCTTCGCGCGGGCGCAGGTCGGTCAGCGGCGCGGCGTCCTCCTCGCCCAGGCGCGCGGCCACGCTGCGCAGCTGGCCGTCCTCGCGGCGGCGGGCGGCGATGACCGTGCCCATGTCCAGCGCCGCCGGGAAGACCCAGCCGTCGTTGTAGTCGGTGTGCTCGCCAATGAGATTAACGCGGCCGGGCGAGCGGACGATCAACTGCGGCGGCGCGCCAAAGGCGGCCGTGAAGCGCTCAGTGAGATTCAGGGGGTTCATGGCCACTCTTCCGGCAGGGCGCGCAGCCGCGCGGCGGCGCTCTCCGGGGTAATGTCGCGCTGGGGCTGGCCGAGTAGTTCGTAGCCGACCATGAACTTGCGCACGGTGGCCGAGCGCAGCAGCGGCGGGTAGAAGTGGGCGTGCAGGTGCCAGAACGGGTACGGCTCGCCGTCCGTCGGCTGCTGGTGGAAGCCCATGCTGTAAGGGAAGGGCACGTCGAAGACGCGGTTATAGCGCCGCGTTAGCCGCCCCAGGATGTCGGCCAGCGCGTCGCGGGCGGCGTCGCCCAGGTCAGTCAACGCGCCGCAGTGGCCGCGAGGCAGCAGCAGCGTCTCATAGGGCCATACCGCCCAGAAGGGCGCCAGCGCCACCCAATGCTCATTGGCACAAACCACTCGCTCGCCCAGGCGCAACTCCAACGCCAGATAGTCGCACAGCAGGCAGCCGCCCGACGCCGCGGCAAAGGCGCGTTGCTCGACAAGCTCCTGGGCCGGCTCGTTGGGCAGCCGTTCGTCGGCCCATATCTGGCCGTGGGGGTGGGCGTTGCTGGCCCCCATGAGCGCGCCGCGGTTCTCGAAGACCTGCACGTGGCGCACCCAGGGACGCGCCCCCAACTCGGCCGTCTGCTCGGCCCAGGTATCGACAACGCGGCGCAGGCCGGCCAGGGGCATATCGGCCAGCGTCAAATCGTGGCGGGGCGAGAAGCAGACCACGCGGCAGATGCCCCGCTCGGCCTCGGCGCGCAGCAGGGGCGGGCCGGCGTCGGTCAGGCCGCGGCGCAGCTCTCCCGGCGCGGTGTCTGGCCGCAGCGCGGCGAAATCGTTGTCGAAGACGAACGTGGCCGCGTAATCGGGGTTGACGTTGCCACCGGCGCGGGCGTTGCCGGGGCACAGATAGCAATCGGGGTCGTGGCCCAGGCGCGCCCCGGCCGGGGGCGCCTCCATCTGCCCGCGCCACGGCCGGGCCGTGCGCTGCGGCGAGACGAGCACCCATTCACCCGTCAGCAGGTTCTGGCGGCGGTGGGGGGCAGCAAAGAGTGCTTCGGCATCCATTGTTGCTGTTCTGCTCCTGTGATCGCGCCGCGGCCTCAGAGCTCCCCAGGCGCACCGACCTGACCGGTGGGCGGCCACGAAGGGAACTGCCCCCAGAGAACGACTGGCCGCCCACCGGTCCGGTCAATGGTCGCTAGACGGCTTTGGAAAAGCCCTGGCCGCGGCCTGCCCACGCTCCATAACTATGCTATTATTCGGCCTGCCTGCGTTCCGGCGGGCGGAGTACTGGAGTATCCCTATGGCCGACCGCGAGCAACTCAAGCAAGCCATTGCCGTGCAGGAGAGCCTGCGCGGCCAGATCGACGACGCTATCCTGGATGCTACCCTTGCCGCCCTGCGCCGTCAACTGGCCGAACTGGACGCGCCGCCGCCGCGCCGCGCCCAGGCAACGCTGCTGTTTCTCGACCTGGCCGGCCACACCGAACTGATCCAGGGCCTGGACCCGGAGGAGATCGTCGAAACGATCGACCGGGCGCTGGCGCGGCTGGCCGCGCCGGTACGACGACGCGGCGGCCGGATCGTCCGCTTCCAGGGCGATGGCTTCAAGGCCGTCTTTGGGCTGCCGACGGCCCACGAGAAGGACCCTGACCATGCCATCCGCGCCGCGCTGGACATTCTGAGCGAGACGCAGGCCATTGCCGCCGAACTGGAAGCCGAGCGCGGCCGGCCCGGCTTCATGGCCCGCATCGGCATCGACACCGGTCTGGTGCTCATTGGCGAAGGGGCCGAGGGCGAGGACTCCGTCACCGGCCTGCCGGTCAACCTGGCCGCGCGGCTGGAGGGGCTGGCCGAGCCGGGCACGGTGCTCATCTCCCATCACACCTACCAGCATGTGCGCGGCGTCTTTGATATGCAGGCGTTGCCGCCGGTGCAGGTGCGCGGCTTCGCCCAGCCTGTGCCGACCTATCGCATCCTGCGGCCAAAGGCGCGCTCCTTCCGCACGCGGCGGCGCGGGGTGGAGGGCATCGAGACGCGCATGATCGGCCGCGACGCCGAGATGAGCCGCCTGCAAGCGATCTACACCGTCCTTGTCGAAGACGGGCGCGGGCGTGTCATCACCGTCGTCGGCGAGGCCGGGCTGGGCAAGTCGCGCCTGCTGTACGAGTTCGAGAACTGGGGCGACTTGCAGCCGGTCAACGTCCAGCTTTACCGCGGACGTGCTCGCCAGGAGACGCAACAACTGCCCTTTGGTCTGCTGCGCGATGTCTTCGTCTTTCGTTGCGGCATCTTCGACGACGACGAGCCGGCGGCTGTGCGCGACAAGCTGGTGGCGGGCTTCCGCGCCCTGCTGGGCGACGACACGGCCGAGCTGTCGGCCCATTTGGTCGGTCACCTGCTTGGCTACGACTTCAGCGCCAGTCCCCACGTGCGCGCCTTGCAAGGCGACGCGCGTCAACTGCGCGACCTGGCCCTGGCGCAGATGACGGCCTACTTCCGCGCCGCCACGGGCCGCCGGCCGCTGCTCCTGCTGCTAGAAGACCTCCACTGGGCCGACGATAGCTCACTCGATACCATCGAAGCGCTGGCCGCCGCCTTGCGCGACCATCCGCTGGTCATCCTCGGCGCGGCCCGGCCGGCGCTCTACGAACGCCGCCCCGGCTGGATGGCCAACCAGCTACAGCATGAGCGCATCGACCTGGCCTTGCTGGGCGACGACAGCAGCCGCCAACTGGTGACCGAAATCCTCCAGAAGGCCGACGCCATCCCCGACCGCCTGCGCGACCTGGTGGTGGCTCGCGCCGAGGGCAATCCCTTTTACGTCGAAGAGTTGATCAAGATGCTCATCGAGCAGGGCGTCATCGAGCGGCGCGACCTGGCCGAGGCCACCGGACAAGCCAGCGAACCGCCTGCGCCGGATGAGGATGAGCACTGGCTCATCCACCCGGAACGGTTGGACGCCATTCACATACCCGGCACACTGACCGGCGTTTTGCAGGCCCGCCTCGACAGCCTGCCACCGGGCGAGCGGGAGACGTTGCAACGCGCCGCGGTCGTCGGGCGTCTCTTTTGGGACGCGGCCGTGGCCTACCTGGGCCAGGCCGCGCCGGAGACCATCGCGCCGCTGCTGCCGTCCCTGGGGCAGCGCGAACTGGTCTACCCACGCGAGGAGACGGCCTTCGAGGGCACGCGCGAATACGTTTTCAAGCACGCCCTGCTGCGCGACGTGACCTATGAGAGCGTGCTGCGGCGGCTGCGGCGCGACTACCACCGCCGCGCGGCCGAGTGGCTCATTGGCGCGGGCGGCGACCGCGTGGACGAGTTCGCCGATCTCATCGCCGGCCACTATGCCGCCGCCGGCGACGCCGCCGCCGAGGCCGCGTGGCAGGCGCGGGCCGGGGCGCACGCCGCCGCCCGCCACGCTCTGCCGGAGGCGGAACGCGCTCTCAGCCGCGCCCTGACTCTGCTGGAGAGTGGCGCGATTCTTCCGAATCGCCCGCCCGAGAGTGGCGCGATTCTCCCGAATCGCCCGGCGACGGCGGAAGACGCGATTCGGGAGAATCGCGCCACACGGTTCGACTTGCTGCTGGAGCGCGAGGCCATCTACCACATCCAGGGCCGGCGCGAGTTACAGGCCGCTGACCTGGACGCGCTCGACGCGCTGGCCGCGGCCCTGGGCGACGGCGACCGGCTGGCCGAGGCGGCCCTGTGCCGGGGCTTCTACGGCAACGCGACCGGCGATCTGGTCATGGCCATGACTGCTGCCGAAGCGGCCGAGCGCCACGCCGCGCCCGACGACTTCACCCGGCGGGCGAAGGCGCACCTTATCATGGCCCACGCCTATCGCGCTCAGGGGGTCTATGACCGGGCCCGTGGGCTGCTGGAGACGGCCCTGGCGCTGACCCGGCGTGGCGGCCCGCGCGCCGTCGAGGCGGAAGTACTGCGCTCGCTGGGCATGGTCGCCCAGGAGCAGGGCGACATCGTCGGCTTGCGCGGCTACTTCGAGCAGGCCCTCGCCCTGGCGCGCCAGTCGGGCGACCGGCGCAGCGAACGGCGCACGCTCAACAGCATGGGCGTGATGGAAGAGAACGAGGGTAATTACGAAGCCGCGTGGGCTTATTTCGAGGAATCCCTGGCACTGGCCCGAAACCTCGGCGACCGCACCGGCACCGGTACCGTCCTGGGCAATATGGGCGTGACGGCCATGGACACCGGCGACCTGGCCACGGCGCGGACGAGCTTCGAGGAAGCTCTGGCCATCACCCGCGAGACGGATGATGCCATCGGCATCAACATCTGGCTGCTCAACCTGGCTTTTGTCGTGGCCACAGAGGGGGACACGGAGCGCGCTCTGGCCCTCTATGAGGAGGCCCGGCAGGGGGTTGAGGCCGCTGGCGACCGGCCGACGCTGGGCTACGTGCTCAACGGCATTGGCCGCGTGCTGCTGGAGGCCGGGCGCGCCGGCGAGGCCCTGCCCTGGCTGCGCGACGCGCTGGCGCTGCGCGAAGAATTGGCCCAGGCGCATCTGCTGTCGGAATCGCAGCTCTATCTGGCCGAGGCGCTGGCTGTGCTGGGCCGCACGAGCGAGGCCATGAGCTACGCCGGGGCGGCGCTGCCCCGGCTGCTGGCCGAGGGATTGGAGACGCACGAGGACACCCAGCGCGGCCTGTGGGCCGCCTATCAGGCGTTAGCCGCCGCCGGCGACACGCGGGCCAACGAGGTGCTGGCCCGGCTGCGCGCCGAGATCGAGGCCGTGGCCGCCCGCCTGCCGATTGAGATGCGGCCGCGCTACCGCAACCAGTTCCCCTGGAAACGGACGGCGATTGCCCTCTCCGTGCCTGGCACTTTCTGAAGTGCCTGGCACGTTCTTGAACGCCCCCAGAAGGTGCGTCGCACTCAAGAAAGTGCGACGCACCGACCCCGGCTGGCCATCCTACCCCGCCAGGGCTATCATTGGCCCATGTCTACGCCCACAATCGCCCCCTATGGCTCCTGGAAATCGCCCATCACCGCCGACCTGGTGCTGGCCGGCGCGGTCAACCTGTCGCAGCCTCGCTTCGACGGCGATGATATCTACTGGCTAGAGGGCCGGGCGCTGGAGCGCGGCCGGCAGGTCGTCGTCCGCCGCGCGCCCGACGGCCACACCGAGGACATCACCCCGCCGGCGTTCAACGCCCGCACGCGCGTCCACGAATACGGCGGCGGCGACTACGCCGTCTATGAGGGCGTCGTCTATTTTGCTAACTTCGACGACCAGCGCCTCTATCGCCAGCGGCCGGGCGAAGCGCCGCAACCGCTGACACCGGCGGCCGGCGCGCGCTACGCCGACCTACAGGTCGATGCCGCCCGCGGACGCCTACTGGCCGTGCGCGAAGACCATCGCGGCCCGGGCGAGGCAGTCAACACGCTTGTGGCCGTCTCGCTCCACGACGGCGCGACGACCGTGCTGGCCGAGGGCAACGACTTCTACAGCACGCCGCGCCTCAGCCCCGACGGCCGGAAGCTGGCCTGGCTGACGTGGAACCACCCCAACATGCCCTGGGACGGCACGGAACTCTGGCTGGCCGACGTGGCCACCGACGGAGCACTGGGCCACGCCCGCCGCGTCGCCGGCGGCCCGGCCGAATCCATCTTCCAGCCCGCCTGGTCGCCGCCCGGCGCGGACGGCGATAGCGACCTGATCTTCACTTCCGACCGCAGCGACTGGTGGAACTTCTATCGCCTGACCGGCGACGGGGCCGGCCAGCCCGACGAACCGCTCTACCCGATGGCAGCCGAGTTCGGCCAACCGCTGTGGGTCTTTGGCATGTCCACCTACGCCTTCGTCGCTCCCGACCGGCTGGTGTGCAGCTACACGCGCAACGGCCGCCGCGCCATGGCCCTGCTGGACATGGGCAGCGGCGATTTGCGCCCGCTCGACCTGGCCCTGCCGGGGACGATGCTCGCCGGCAGCAGCGGCCGGGTCGTCTACGTGGGCGTCTCGCCGGCCGAAGCTGCCGCCGTCGTCCTGCTGGAGGTGAGCGGCGACGAGGTGGCCACGACTGTCCTGCGCCGCTCGGCCAGCTTCAGCGTCGATGAGGACTATCTGTCCATCGCCGAGCCGGTCGAGTTCCCCACCCGTGGCGCGATTCTCCCGAATCGCGCGGCTGAGGATGAAAACAGCGCGATTCCGGAGAATCGCGCCACAGTCGCCTATGGCTTCTTCTACGCGCCGCGCAACCGCGACTACACCGCTCCGGTGGGCGAGTTGCCACCGCTGATCGTCACCAGCCACGGCGGCCCGACCTCGGCCACGACCGACGACCTGAATCTGAGCCGCCAGTACTGGACGAGCCGCGGCTTCGCCATTCTCGACGTCAACTACGGCGGCAGCACCGGCTACGGCCGCGCCTACCGCCAGCGGCTGAACGGCAACTGGGGCATCGTCGATGTGGAGGACTGTATCAACGGCGCGCGCTGGCTGGTGGAACAGGGGTGGGTGGACGGCGAGCGGCTGATCATCCGCGGCGGCAGCGCCGGCGGCTACACCACTCTGCGGGCCATCACCGCCTATCACGTTTTCCAGGCCGCGGCCAGCTACTACGGCATTAGCGACGCCGAGGCCCTGGACAGAGACACGCACAAGTTCGAGTCGCGCTACAACCACAGTCTCATCGGTCCCTACCCGGCCCGCCGCGACCTGTACGTTGAGCGCTCGCCCATCTACGTGGCCCCCGATTGCAGCGCGGCGCTGATTCTCTTTCAGGGGCTGGAGGACAAGGTCGTGCCGCCGGATCAGTCGGCGGCCATGTTCATCGCCGTGCGCGACAAGGGGCTGCCTGTCGCCTATGTTGCCTTTGAGGGCGAGGGGCACGGCTTCCGGCAGGCGGCTAACATCAAGCGGGCGATGGAGGCGGAGCTGTACTTCTACGGTCGCGTCTTCGGCTTCGAGCCGGCCGAGCAGTTGGAGCCGGTGGTGATCGAAAACCTGCACGTGTAGGGCGGGTTGCCGAACCCGCCCGGCGGGTGTTCACGGGTTCGGCTGCGCCCGCTCGGCGCGGGCCACGGGCAGGTTCTTGCGGCGCTTCTGCTGCATGCCCTCGGCCAGGTAGTAGCTGCCCAGCACAAAGAGGGCCGCGCTGATCTGGGCGATGAGACCCTGCCACGTGGCGTAGAGGCCGAACCACAGCCCCGACCAGTAGGGCAGCGTCAGCCCGGCAATGGGCGAGATGCCCAGCCAGCCGACGGCCTGCAACACGTGCACCGTCTTGCCCACCATCGTCACCAGCACCAGGCCGATGAGCACGCCCGTCCAGACGAGCATCTTCTTGTAAGGCAGGCGCGCCTGGAGCTTGAAGGTGACCAGGCCGACGACCAGCACGGCCAGTGCGCCGACGGCTACCCCTTCGAGCACGACGGCCGTGCCCGCGTCGAGCACCAACGCTTGCAGGAACAGCACCGTCTCGAAGCCCTCGCGGTACATGCTGGTGAAGCCGAGGATGACCAGGCCGACGAACTGGCCCGTCTCGGCCGAGAGCAGACGCCGCTTCTGCTGGTGGAAGCCGGCCATCCAGTCCTTCCAGTAGGCTTTGTGGAAGAACCAGTTGGTGATCAGCAACAGGATGCCGATAGCGATGAGGGACACGACCGCCTCCAGCCGCTCACCGAAGCGCGTCAGCGACGACAGAATCTCCTGGGCGATCCACCACGTTGCTGCCGTGGCCAACAGCGACAGGACGACGCCCAGGACCATCGGCCGGCGGTGGCGGGCCAGCGCCCCGACCATGCTGGCCATCAGCGCCGCCAGGATGACGACCGACTCCAACCCCTCGCGGAAGACGATAATGGCCGCGTTGGAGATGATCGCCCCCGGCGCGCTGGGCAGGTCGCCCAGGGTCAGTTGCGCTTCCTCCAGTGCGCTGTCCAGATCGACGCGAATGGCGGCGATCTCCGCCGGCGCGGCCCCCAAAGCGATGGCCTGGGCCAGGCCCGTCTGGCCGCCGTATCCCTGCCAGAAGAGGCCGTCGATGCGGGCCACCAGCGGCGGGGCGAAGCCCAGCAGCCGCGGCTCCGGCCCAAAGTCGAAGATGGCGTAGGCCTCCAGGCGGGCCGACTCGGCCAGGGTATAGTCCCCAGCGCCGATGGCGGCCTCCATCTGGTCGAGTACGGAGGCCAGCACGTCGAAATCAGCGTCGGCGTTGGTCGTCCACTCTGGCGGGAAGAGGGCCGTCAGCCCGGCGGTGATAGCCTCAACGTTGGCCGCCATCTCGTCGGGCGTCAGCACGCCGGTCTTGTGATTGGCGGCGTCCAGATCAGCCACGGCCGCGGCGATCTGCGCGGCCAGCGCGTTGGTCTGGGTGGGGTCAATAGCCGCCAGGTCGAGGCGCAGGTCGGCGAAGGCGGCCTCGGCCCCGCGCATGAAGGTGACGGCCTCCTGCACCTCCAGGTCGATCATCACCGTCCGCTCTGTCACCCCACGGCCGTACTCCACCGGCACTAGGGTCAGATAGCGCAGCAGTTGGCCGGCGCGGCGGGCCTGGTCGTCGGGCGAGAGGGGCGCGGCGCGGAAGGAGGCCAGCGCCTCGCCCAGACGCGCTGTCGTCGCCGCCACGGCCGTCTCGTCGCCGGCCAGCAGCGCCGGCAGCAGCCCGTCCACCGTGGCAGTCATCGCGGCCGGGTCGGCAGCCGTCTGCTCGGCGTAGGCGGGGGCCAGGACGCGCCAGGTGGCCGCGGCCAGACCGGCCGCCTCGGCGCGGCGGCCGCGTTGGGCAGTGGGGTCGGCCGCCGTGGCCAGGTGCTCGGCCAGACGGGCTTGATAGGTGTCCAACAAGTCGGCGTCCAGTTGGTTCAGCGCGGTGGTAGTGGCGCCAGCCGTGGGCGCGCCGGCCGTGGCCCCATCGGCCAGCGCACGCAAGGCCAGCGTCGCGTCGGCGTCGGGGCGAGAGAAGCGCGTGCTGGGGCGGAAGTCGCGCACCAGCAGCCACTGTCCGGCGGCCTCGGCGTCGCCGGCCTCGATAGCCGCGCGGGCGGCGGTGTAGCCGCCCCAGTAGATCGCCCCCTGGGCCAGGCCGCGCGCGCCGGCCAGCGCGTTGTCGTCGCCGGCGGCGGCGGCCACGGCCGCCTGCTTCAGGGCTGTCGCCAGCAGCGCCGCCGCGTCGGCCGGCAGCCCCTGTGGCGCGGCGGCGGCCGCCGCGGCCACGTTGCCGGCAGCGGCGGTCGGGTCATCGCCCAACAGGGCCGCCTGCGCGGCAAAGAGGGCGTCGCGCATGGCGTCGGCCTCAGCCCAGGGCTGGGCAGCCGCGGCCCGCGGCGCGGTGGGCGCGGTGGGCGCGTCGCTCTGCGCTGCTGCCGGGGCCGCCAATGCTGCCAGCAGCGCCAACACCAACAGCAAGAGGCCGCGCTCCTGCGTGAATACCTGAACGTGCCGACGGTTGGGCGATGAGGTCATAGCGTTGTTCCGGGACTACTTGTCCTTCATGCGCTTGGGAGCGCACAGGTTTTTCTTCTTGTTGGCCACGCGGCCGCAATTAAGGCAGACAAAGCGCGGCTGCTCGACCAGCAAAATGTAGGACGGCAGATCGCCCTTGAGCGACTTCTTCAGCTTGCACAATTCGGTGCCCATGCGCACTCCTCCTTTACTCGGCAATGGTCACATTCAGCAGCGCCGCTGCCTGGCTGACCTGCCCGGCCAGGGCCGTGGCTTTGGCCTGGGCCTCGCCGCCGAAAAGGTCGGCCTGCGCGGCCGTGAAGCGCACGCCGTTCTGCTCTTGCTGATAGAGGTCGCCCACGTAGCTGCGCAAGTCGGTGAAGCCGTCAGCGATCTGGGCGTGCAGGGCCGGGTCGGTCGTCTGCACCAGTGTCGCCAGGTTGCCGTAGGTGAAGTCCAGCCCGGTCAGAATACCGTTAATGTCGAACAGCCGGCTGACGCCGACGAAGGCGGTCTCTTGGGCGTCCTCGGCCACGTAGGTGGACAGCTTCCACTGCTCGAAGTATTCGTTCATCGTCGGGATCATGACGGCCAGGGCGGTGAAGGCGTCGCTGAGGGTTGGCTGCCAGTTCTCAACCGTGGCCAGCATCTCCCCGGTGGCTCCGTCCATGCTTTGCGCGGCGGCCAACAGGACATTGGCTTCCGGTAGCACTTCGCCCAGAGCAATTGTGCCGTCGCCGTCCAGGTCTACCGGCAGGCCGACGAACTCCGTCCGCGTGCCCCAGATGATCGGCTCCAACAGGCTGTGGAAGATGTTGCCGGGGCTGGGCAGGCGGCGGCCGTCGGGCAGTTCCAGCGTCCACTCATACGCCCCGGTCGGGTCATCCTCGGCGCTGGGGCCGGCGTCGATCCAGACGTCGTAGAAGGTCAGCGACGGCACGCCGGCGATGATGCCTTCGTCTAGTTCATAGCTGGTGTGGGCGGTCGTCCACTGGGTCTTGGCGTCGGCCACCAGTTGGGCCAGCGCCGGACCGTCGGCGGCCCAGGCGGCGGCGTAGTCGAAGTTGTGGGCCGCCACCAGCTCGTAGTAGGCCGCGGCCGTCTCGGCCAGCGCCGCCGTGCCAGCCTTCATCTGGCGGCTATTGTCCCGGGCATAGTCCTTCACCGCGCTCAGGTCGGCGGCGGTCTCCGTCGGCGCGGCCTCGGCCGCCGGCGCAACAGTCGGCGCGGCCGAGCCGGCCGCGCCGCCGCAGGCGACCAGCAACAGCGCGGCAACCAACGACAGGGAACATGTCATCCACTTCAACATCCTGGTCTTATCCTCTGGGAAAGCAGCTTGATCGCCCCCATTATCGGAGCCGCGCCGCCCTACCACAAGACCCCGGTGTTAAGACCGGAATGCAACGCGGTTAATCCAATTCATGCGCGCCGTAAAGCCCATGTGAACCGCGGTTAAACAGCGCCCGGCACCTGGCACTGCTACGAGCGACTGCCGGGCGAACCCACTGAAAGCGTGCCAATCGGAGGGCCACGCCGCGCTGATCACGGGTGGCTATCGGTGGCGGCCAACTCCCCTCTCCCGGCAGCCACCCGGCTGGCTGACCTCGGTCACTCCCCAGCTTCGCCTCTCTGCCCAACAATCTTACTTAGAGGATCGCTGAGATCGTCCCCGCTCAACTCGTCCTCCAGCGCGTCATAGAGGTGATAGTAGGCTGCCAGGCGGGCGCGGGCAGCGCGGCGGGCGGGGGCGGTGTGCATGCTGCTGACCGTCCGCGGCATCCAGTCGTTGGCGCGGGCGCGGTGGATGAGCTGGGCCAGCGTGTGCAGGCGCTTGCCGGCCAGCGAGCCGCCCGTCCAGTGAAAGACGGCCGTCAGGCCGATCTTGGCCAGCTTGTCGGCGTCCCACAGCACCTGGCTCTCCAGCACCGTCAGCGGCTCATCGCGCCAGAGGCCCATGTGGTCGGCAATGGCGCCGGCCACGGCGTCGATCTTGCCGGCCGGGAAGTCGGTCGTCGGCAGGAAGGCGCGGGCATAGGCGGCCCCGGCGATGGGGTGGCGCTCGCCGTCGCTGAACTTGCAGATGTCGTGCAGCCAGGCGGCGGCCTCGACCGTCTCGGCGTCGGCTCCGGTCAGCTCGGCCAGCCGCAGGGCCAGAGCCACGACGGCGGTCACGTGCTCCCAGCGGTAGTTGAAGGACACGTCGGCCGTGCCGTGGCGGCCGCGCAGTTCGGCCAGGCTCGCGTCGTGCATGGCGGCGCGGGCGGCCTCGCGCCAGGACAAAAGGGGGGTGGGTTGACTGTTCATTGGCTTGCGTCCTAGTCTAGCGACATGGCCGGCGGGTGTAAACCTCTGGGCGCTCCCTTTCCCGGTAACGACCAATCCCTTTTCTATGTTTTCGTCTCTCTTGTGATAGAATTCACGCATTGGCGCGGGTCTTGTCTCCAATCGCTGCCCCGGTCGCCTCGCCGTTCGTGTTATATTGGCGCGTCCGCGCCGGACGAAGATAATTACAAAAAAAGGGCGTGAGAATGGAACCGAATCTCGTTCAATACATCCCCATCGCCGTCCTGCTAGGCGTGGCCCTGTTTTTTGCTCTGCTTCTGCCCATCCTGTCGATTAGTCTGGGGCCGAAGCGTTTGGGCAGCCGCGCGCTGGCGCCCTACGAATCGGGCATGACGCCTATCGGCGAGGCGCAGCGCCGCCTGCCGGTCAAGTTCTACCGCATCGCCGTCCTTTTCATCCTCTTCGACGTCGACATCATCCTGCTGGTGCCCTGGGCCGTCACCTTCCGTAATCTGGGCTATTTCGGTCTGGCTGCCATGCTCATCTTCATGGTCATGTTCATTCTGGGCGACCTGTGGGTGTGGCGCAAAGGAGTTCTCGAATGGGAATAGAGCAAAAGCTGGGCAACCTGGGCGTTGTCACCTATCGTCTGGAAGACCTCGTCAACTGGGGCCGCACGAACTCCATGTGGCCGATGCTCTTCGGCCTGGCCTGTTGCGCCATTGAGATGATGGGCGCGCAGGCGGCCAACTATGACGCCTCGCGCTTTGGCATGGAACTGAACCGGCCGTCGCCGCGACAATCGGACTTGATGATCGTCGCCGGCCGCGTCAGTCGCAAGATGGCCCCCGTCGTCCGCCGCCTCTACGACCAGATGCCCTACCCCAAGTGGGTCATCGCCATGGGCGACTGCGCTTCGTGCGGCGGCGTTTTCAATAACTACGCCATCGTGCAGGGCGTCGATGAGGTCATCCCGGTCGATGTCTACGTCGCCGGCTGCCCGCCCCGCCCGGAAGCGCTCATCAACGGCATCATGACCCTGCACGAGAAGATCCGCGGCGAGTCGCTGGATAAGTGGAACTAACATGACGCGCGACGAATTGGCAGTCAAGATCCTCAACGAGAACTTGCCCGACGCGGTGGAGTCCGTCAGCGACTTCCGCGGCGAGCGGACGCTGATCGTGCCCAAGGGACGCATCAAGGACGTCGGCCGCGTGCTGCGCGACGACCCGGCGCTGCGCTACGACTTCCTGTCGGACATCGTCGCCGACGACTATCTGCCCGACTACCCGCGCTTTGCCGTCAATTACCACCTCCTGTCGATGCCCAACAAGCACCGCCTGCGCCTGCGCGTCTGGGTCGATGACCCCGACGACGGCCCGGAGACAATGGCCGAGCTATGGCCCATTGCTACCTGGCTGGAGATGGAGGTGTGGGACCTGATGGGCGTGCGCTTCGCCGGCAACGGCAGCCTGCGCCGCCTCTTCCTGCCGGAGGACTGGCAGGGCCACCCCCTGCGCAAGGATTACCCCCTCGGCTATGAGGAGGTGCAGTTCTCGTTCAACTGGCAAGAGATCGACGCCAAGAAGCCGTATGCGAAGGAATAGAGAGTGGTCAGTGATTCAGTAGAACGGATCACTGAGTACTGACCTCTGTCAACAGGAGCAACAATGGCTCAACTAGTACCGCAGGCCAGCGACACCGTTCGCGAAATCAGCGTAGAGGAACTCCGCGCCAAGCTGGGCACGGGGATGGAAATCCTCGACGCCGAGGAGCACATGCTGCTCAGTATGGGGCCGCAGCATCCCAGCACCCACGGCGTGCTGCGCTTGCTGGTGGAACTGGACGGCGAGACGGTCATCAACGTGGCCCCCGACATCGGCTTCCTCCATACCGGCATCGAGAAGAACATGGAGGCCAAGACCTTCACCAAGGCCCTGGTCATGACCGACCGGATGGACTACCTCTCGCCGATGACCAACAACATGGCCTACATTATGGCCGTGGAGAAGCTGCTGGGCATCGACATCACCCCGCGAGCGCAGGTCATCCGCGTCATTCTGGCTGAGTTGTCGCGCATCAGCAGCCACCTGGTCTGGCTGGGCACGCACGCTCTCGACCTGGCGGCCATGTCGGTCTTCCTCTACTGCTTCCGTGAGCGCGAATACCTTCTCGACATCTACGAGATGGTCGCCGGGCAGCGCATGATGGTCAGCTATTTCCGCCCCGGCGGCCTGTGGCGCGACGTGCCCGACGAGTTTGAGCCGGCCGTGCGCCACTTCCTGGACTTTTTCCCGGCCAAGATCGCCGACTACGAGGCCCTGCTCGACCGCAACCCCATCTTCCTGGCGCGCACCAAGGATGTCGGCGTCATCAGCGGCGAACAGGCCATCGCCTGGGGCCTCAGCGGGCCGAGCCTGCGCGGCTCCGGTGTCGATTGGGACAACCGCCGCGACATGCCCTACGCCGGCTACGAGCAATACGAGTTCGACGTGCCCGTGGAGCAGGAGGGCGATGTCTACGCCCGCTATCGCTGCCGCATGCGCGAGATGCGCGAGAGTCTGCGCATCATCCGCCAGGCCATGGACCGGCTGCCCAAGGGGCCGGTCAACATCGACAACCACAAGATCGTGCCGCCGCCGCGGGCCGAACTC
>Ga0116186_1002266_pt1 | contig 17683 bp, 18 predicted proteins | sample AD_JPNNA4_MetaG_FD_89806 | JGI IMG/M metagenome (GOLD analysis project Ga0116186, IMG submission 89806) | Active sludge microbial communities of municipal wastewater-treating anaerobic digesters from Japan - AD_JPNNA4_MetaG | ecosystem: Engineered > Bioreactor > Anaerobic > Digestate | place...
CCATCATTATGTCGAGCAGGATCAGGTCCGGCCGTTCCGTCCTGAGCATGTCAAGGCACTCCTGGCCACCGTACGTCGCGATCGTCTTGTACCCGCCACGCTCAAGCATCGTGACGAAGACGTCGACGATGAAGGCAGAGTCGTCCACGACCATGATGGTGTACATCAGAGTTCCTCTCCGATCTTTCGTGCAAGTGCCTCGACCTGTTCGGCGATCGGTTCGGGGTCGGCCTCTCTGGAGAGCACTGCCACCAGGAGGAGCTTTTCGCCCGCATCATGGATCAGGATCCGCCCGTCCACGGCATCGATCCGGATGTGCACCGGCGGTGTATGCCCGATGATGCTGGCTGCAGACTCCGCCGAGGCGAGGACGGAGGCGCTCATCGCGGAGAACCACTTCTCGGAGATCTCCCGATGGAATGCCTTCCCGATCATGATGCCGTCCTTCGAGATCAGTGCACATCCATCGACGCCTCCGATGGCCCTGACCTCCTTCACATACTCCGAAATCCGCTCCTTCAACATAGTATCTGCCTTCGTCGCCAGCCATCAGAGAGAATAGAGTGTACAGGGTGCAAACTCTATATATTGCTTTCGAGACGCGTACACGGTAAATTCTGCTTCGTTCCTTATAATCCCTCCATATTCAGGCGATTACGGGGTGGGACAGGCCTGGTATCGTCCCGTTCGCCCGCCGGCTGCAGATGGGAAGGTAGATATGTTCTCTGGATCAACGATGTAGGTCGTGGGGCCATAGGGTAGCCTGGCCATCCTAGGAGACTGGGGGTCTTCTGACCTGCGTTCAAATCGCAGTGGCCCCATCCTTTTTCTTTCCACCGGGCGGACACTCCCGGTATGCCCGTCTCTCCGGAATGCGCCGACTGCCTGCTCTCGCGGATCCGTCATACCTGCATACTCGCCGGACGGCCTGGAGACGCGGAGGCGATCGTTAGTACCTGCGCCGCACGGCTCGCCGTCCTCCGCGAGCGGGAGGTTCCCCAGCCCGTCGTCGCCTCCGACCTTCACCGGCTCGCCGCCGGACTGCTTGGCGTCAGGGACCCCTACGCAAAGGTCAAGGAGGAGAGCAATGCAGTCGTGCGCGATGCCTGCCGGGTGGTGCGTCCGCGCCTCGTGACGTTCCGGGATCACGTGACCGCCTCGATCATCGGGAACACCTTCGACCACGGGGTCATGGGCCACCGGATCGCCGATGACTTCCTCGCCTTCTTCGAGGAGGAGTTCGCCCGGGGGCTCGCGATCGACGACTGCGATGCGATCGCACCTCTGCTCGGGCGCGTGGTCTACATCACCGACAACTGCGGTGAGATCGTGCTCGACCGCCTCCTCATCGGGTATATCGCCGGGCGGGGGGCCCGCGTCACCGTCGCCGTCCGGGACGGACCCGTGCTGAACGATGCCACGATCGAGGACGCCCGTGCACTCGGGATCGATCGTCTCGTCGACCTGCTGACGACGACCGGCGGCGGATCGGAGATGGGGGTACCCCTGGACCGGGTGCCGCCCGAACTCGCCGATGCGATCGACCGCGCCGACCTGGTGATCGCGAAGGGGATGGCGAACTACGAGTCGCTCACCGAGTACACGGGTCTGCCGCCGGTCGCGTACCTCCTCACGGCGAAGTGCCGGCCGATCGCGGGACGTCTCGGCGTCCGGGTGGGTGAGAAGGTCGCGCTGCTGTGCGGGTAAAAAGGAGGGGTTACCGGATGATATCGATCATGTTCCCACCACTCAGTTCGAAGGTGGGGCGCGAGCGACTCTCCTGCCCGCCGCCACGCTTCCCTGCGGACTGGTGCGGGATCGGGTTCGGCCTCTGGACGGGGTTCGGCTGGCCCAGGATCTGTGCCGACCGGACACCTGTCATGATCGCCATGACGCGCACCCGACCCTCGAACTCGCTCTTGATCCGCGCGCCCCAGATCACATCGGCGTGGGGGTCGAGCTCGTAGGTGAGATCTCTCGCGATCGCCTCCGCCTCCTGCAGGGTCAGGTCGCTCCCTCCCGTGATGTGGATCAGCGCACCGGTGGCACCGTGATAGTCGATATCGAGCATGGGGTTCGAGAGGCACTCGCGGACGACGGTCTCGGCCTTGTTCTGCTGCTTCGACTCGCCGACGAGCATGACGGCGACGCCGCCCTTCTTCATGATCGCCCGGACGTCGGCGTAGTCGATGTTGATCAGCGATGGCTCGGTGATCGTCTCGCTGATCCCCTTGACCGTCTCGGCGATCAGCTGGTCCATGACGGAGAATGCCTGGCCGAGCGGGAGGTTCGGAACGTAGGACTTCAGCCGGTTGTTGTCGAGCACGATCACCGAGTCCGCGGACTGGCTGAGCGCCTCGAGCCCCTCCTCTGCCCGGAGAAGGCGCGCTTTCTCGACCTGGAAGGGGTACGAGACCATGCCGACCACGATCGCACCCTGGTCCTTCGCGATCTGTGCGACGACGGGAGCCGCCCCGGTACCCGTGCCGCCGCCCATCCCGGCGGTCACGAAACAGAGGTCGACGTTCTCGAGCACGCTCTCGAGGGTCGACCGGGCCATCTCCGCCGCACGCTTCCCGACGTCGGGGTACCCGCCCGCACCGAGTCCCTTGGTCAGGGACTTGCCGATCAGGATCCGCTTATCGGCCTGGATCATGTCGAGATGCTGCTTGTCGGTGTTCACCGCGATCGTCTCGGCCCCGGTAACCTGCATGTGATGGAGCCGGTTGATCGTGTTGTTTCCGGCACCGCCGCACCCGATGATCACGATCCGGGGCTGACCGTTGAAGTCATCCTCGGCGACGATCCCCTTGAGCATCTCGCGCTCGATCTCCGCGTTCCGGAGCGCTTCATTTATGATTGTCTGCATCGAAACCCCTACAGTTTAAATGATACCTGGTCCTTGTCCCGCAGCATACGATTGCCCCGGCGTTCGATCAGCCCCCGCACCGCGTCGCGTACCGCCTCGGATACGGTCGGAAACTCGCCCTCCTCAACCATCTGCTCGAGAAGGTCAATCTGCTGCTCCGGCAGTCGTATGGTGATCCGCTTCATTGTAATCGGGAATATCTGACTCTTGGCTGACAATTGTCAGTCTATTGTCTGACCAGTGGCGACTTCACGTCTGACCGGCTGACTTTTCAGTGTTGAGCATATTGTTATATATTCATTTCTATTTCCATCACGTGGAACTGACCCGAATGGAGCAAACTAGGGCTCCCCTCTCGAAATTCGGCTGAATGAAATGGCCGATCGATCCCGGTGCGGCCTTCCATCCCGACAGTCCGCGATCCTCAAAACCTGCAAGAGCGATCACGCACAACAGGTATGTGCAATGCACCGACCGATCCCTCCCCGCGCCGTGCACGGTGGACTCGCCCGGAACGAGCAGCACGAGGAGGGCTGGCTTGACTTCTCGGCGAACCTGAACCCATTCCCTCCGCGCGTCCCCTGGACGCCGGGCCTGGACTGTCTTGACCACTATCCCGACGACCGGTATCCCGCCCTGAAGGAGGCGATCTCCCGTACCTTCGGTCGCCGTGCGGACGAGATCACGGTGGGCAACGGGTCGGTCGAGGTGATCCGGTCCTTCTGCCAGGCCGCTCTCGCTCCCGGCGACCGGGTGCTGATCGACCGACCCACCTTCGGAGACTATTGCATCGCTGCTGCGCTCGCCGGTGCGTCCGCGACCGACGATCCGGGCCGGGCCGTCGTCCGGTTCCTCTGCAATCCCAACAACCCGACGGGGGAGCTCCGCTCCCGAGAGGAGGTGGGGGACCTGCTCGAGAGGATGCCGGAGGGATGCCGGCTCTTCCTCGACGAGGCCTTCATCGAGCTCTCAGACCCCCGGGCATCGATGGTCGGCACCCGGGACGAGCGGGTCTTCGTGCTCCGATCTTTAACCAAGGCATTTGCCGTCCCCGGGATCCGGATCGGCTTCGGTTTCGGCGACCCCGACCTGGTTGACCGGTGCGAACGATGCCGCCCCCCCTGGTCGGTCAATGCCTTCGCCGAGGAGTTCGCGCTCGCCGCCCTGCGGGAGTACCCCGCCCTCGAGGCGTCGAGGGAGCGGATACGGGTCGAGCGGGCCCTGCTCCGCGACGGGCTGGCGGCACTCGGGTTCGAGCCGATGCCGGCGGCGGCGAACTTCATCTGCGCCGCAAGTCCTGTGCCCGTTCCGGCGCTCTCTGCCGCGCTCGCGACCAGGCAGATTCGGATCAGGGACTGCGCCTCGTTCGGGCTGCCCGGGCATATCCGGGTCGCGGTCCGGACGCGTGACGAGAACCGGCGCCTGCTCGAGGAGCTCGGGGCATGCTTGGCCTGATCCTCGCCGGGGGACTCGGGACCCGTTTCGGCGGGGGCGAGAAGCCGCTCGCGCTCTGCCATGGTCGGCCGATGGTCGGGTGGGTGACCGCGGCGCTCGTCGAAGCGGGGATCGATCCGGTCGTCGTCGCCTCGCCCCGGACACCCTACACGCAGAACTGGTGCCGCGCACACGACATCCTCTGCATCTGCACCGGGGGTGCGGGGTACGTCGAGGACCTGGCCGAAGCGGTGGCCCTCCTCGGGCTCGACGGTCCGTTCCTCACCGTCGCGGCGGACCTCCCATGCCTCTCTCCCTCGCTCGTCGAGCGGGTCGTCCTGGCCTACCGTGACCAGGCGTGCCCCGCCCTCTCGGTCTGGGTGCCGCTCACGGACATGACGGATTCGGGGGCGTACGTCGAGGTCATCGACGGACGGCGCGTGACACCCGCCGGGATCAACATCCTCCACGCCCGCCTGATCAGCGCACCCCAGGAGGAGTGCCGCCTCTGTCTCGACGACCCCTCGCTTCGCCACAACGTCAACACCCGGGCGGCTCTCGCTGCAGCGGAGCGATACCTGGCCGAAAGGGAATTGCGTCCCGATCCGGGCGTCGATCACCGAAAAAGGGATAACGGCACCGGAGAGATATAGGAGGCGTATGCAGACCTCGCGGGAGATCGAGCTCGAGGGCCACATCATCGACTCGGGGATCATGACCCAGGTCTTTGACCGGATCATGGACCGCGGAGGGTCGTTCGAGATCCTGGTCTTCGACGTGGGCAAGCACAAGACGGACCCATCCTACGCGCGCCTGCTCGTCTCGGCCGAGAGCGAGGGCCGGCTCGGCGAGATCCTCTCCGACCTCCACCGGCTCGGCGCCCGCCAGGCCTCGGTCGAGGACGTCCGGCTCGTTCCGGCAGAGGAGGACCGGGTGATCCCCCGCGGGTTCTACACCACCACCAACTACCCGACCACGGTGAAGTGGCGCGGGGAGTGGCTGCCGGTCCAGGAGATCGAGATGGACTGCCTGATCACGGTCGACCCCACGGCACGGGTCGCCCGGTGCGTCCCGCTCTCCAGGCTCAGGAGGGGTGACCTGGTCGTCGTCGGCGAGGAAGGGGTCCTGGTCCGTCCGCCCGAGCGCCCGCGCGAGACGACGACCTTCGAGTTCATGCACGGCACGGTCTCCTCCGAGCGGCCGAGCGAGACCCTGATCCGCCAGATCGCACACGAGATGGCCGAACTGAAGCATGCGGGCGGCAGGATCGGGCTCGTCGGCGGCCCGGCGATCGTCCATACCGGGGCGGCCCCTGCGCTCGCCTGGCTCGTCCGCGAGGGTTTCATCGACGTGCTCTTTGCAGGCAACGCCCTTGCGACGCATGACATCGAGAACAGCCTCTACGGCACCTCGCTCGGGATGGACCTCTCGACCGGGAAACCGACGGCGCACGGTCACCGCAACCACCTCTACGCGATCGCCGAGGTGATGCGCGCGGGATCGATCCGGCAGGCGGTCGAGTCGGGCGTCGTGACGAGCGGCGTGATGTACGAGTGCGTCAGGAAAGGGGTGCCGTTCGTCCTCGCCGGTTCGCTCCGCGACGATGGCCCGCTCCCCGACGTGATCACCGACATGGTCGCTGCACAGGACGCGATCCGCGCTCACCTGAAGGGGTGCGGCATGGTCCTGATGGTCGGGACCCTCCTCCATTCGATCGCGGTCGGCAACTGCCTTGCCGCCGACGTCAAGACGATCTGTGTCGACATCAACCCGGCATCGGTGACGAAGCTGATGGATCGGGGGACGATGCAGGCGATCGGGATCGTCTCGGACGCCGGCACCTTCCTGCCGCTCCTCGCCCGCTCTCTCGGGTACAGAGATACCCCTGTCACCGCGTGAGCGGCATGCAGTACGGACGCTCGTTCTCGAGCACGAACTCCCACTCCCTCCTGCAGTCGCAGGGGAGCGCGTAGGCCTCGACGAGGCGTGACCGGTCCGCGTTGAGGGAGTAGTCACGGATCGCCTCCACCAGTTCCCGGTCGCATTTTCCGCAGTTGTGCGGGCCCCGGTGACGCCCCCCGCCGAGCGGGTCCGCCGTCACGTGCGGTTCGGCCTCGAGCAGGATCCGGACGACGGACCAGAGATACGGCGGGCGGTACGCGCGCCGCTGCCAGTACCATTCGACCTCGGTTCGCCGTTGCACCGTGCACGGGTTCATCGAGATCAGGTCGGCGTGGGGCGATACTTCGGCGATCGACCGCTGCATGTCCTCGAGCGCCTCCGCCTCGGTGAGAAAGAGCGGCTTGTGGAGCAGGTAGGCCTTGACCCCGGCACCCGCAGCTCGGGCCTCGCGGGACGCATGAAGAAAGACTGCGTACGAGAACCCCTTGTCGATCGACTTCTCGCGGATCCGGTCGTTCGTCGTCTCGAGCCCGATGGCGACGTAGAGCGGCCGCTCCACGGAACCGTCATCGAGGATGGAGGCGATCTCCTCGACCCGCCCGCGGTCGACGAACTCCGGACGGGTTTCGGCAAGGAGCGTCCGTCCGCGGAACGTTTCGGCGATCGCGTCGAGCGCCGCGGGAGGCACCTCGTTGGGGTCGAAGAGGCTCCCTGAGCTGAAGACCTTGACCATGTCGAACCCGGCTATGGCATACTCTCGTCGGACCCAGGCGAGCTGGGCCCGGATTAGGGCCTCCGCGTCCTCGATCCGTCCATGCTGCTCCTGGCTGTACGAGCACATCCGGCATCGTCGCCAGGAGCATCCGGGCGTCCTGATGATGATGGTCAGGGTCGGGACGACCCGGTCTCCGAGGCGGTCGGTCCCGGTCCAGGCGGCGAGCGGCTTCTCCTCTCTCATGAACGTGAACCGTTTAATACGTCCCGGTGTAATAGAAATGTTGCGTCCTCGCCCCGTCCCGCTCGGGGCTCCCTGGAGCCGATACGATGATTCGAAGACTGCTTCTCCTGCTCTGCCTCGCCTCGCTTCTGACCGCGGGCGCCGCTGCCTACATCGTGACCATCGACGTGCCCCGGACCATACCTGCCGGGGATCCGATCATCGTGAACGGGACCTCGAACCTCCCGGTCGGGTTCACGACCGATCTCATCCTCTACCAGGGGATGGCGGAGCGCGCCCGCACGACGGTCGTCGTCCAGCCGGACCGGACGTTCGGTGCCACCTTCGAGACGGCAGGTCTGCCTCAGGGGGAGTACAAGGTCGAGCTCGAGCGGCAGCGGGATCCGACTCTCTACGGGTCCGCCTCGGTCACCGCCCGACCCGTCACCCTGGTCGACCGCTCGGGTGAGGTGACCATCACCTCCCCGTCGGCGCAGATCGACGTGGCGAACCTGACCGTCTCCGGGATCGCGCCCGGGAAGAAGAGCGGCTCGATCGGGATCGCCGTCTCGGGCCCCGGGAACTTTACCCATGCACCCGAGTACGTCCGGACCGACGGGTCCGGAGCGTTCTCCCTGGTCGTCGCGATACCGGGCCCCGGCGATTACCGGGTCACGGTCCTCGACCAGAACGGTGTGATCACCCGGTTCCCGGTGACGGTTGCCACCGCACCGGAGACGACGGTCCCCACCACCGCGGCAACACCGTCGGTCGAGGTCACGCTGCCGCCCACCACCGCAACCACGACGACGGCACCGACCCCGACGCAGTCCGGTCCCTCGATCCTGCCGCTGGCCGGCCTTGGTCTCGCCCTCCTCACCTTCCGGTCCCTCAACCGGCGGCCCTGACATTATACCATTTTCTGGAGTGACACGAGGACCGCGTCCCCGAACTCCATGGTCGTGGCGGTTCCCCCCAGGTCCGGGGTCCGTTCACCGCGAAAGAGCACCGTCTCCACCGAGGAGCGGAGCAGGTGAGCGGCCCGGGGGTCCCCGAGGTGTTCGAGCAGCATCGCGGCGGAGAGGAGGGCAGCGGTCGGGTTGGCGATCCCGCGACCGGCGATGTCGGGTGCGGATCCATGGACGGGCTCGAAGAGGGCGTACCGGTCCCCCAGGTTCGCGCTCGGCAGCAGACCGAGACCTCCGACGTGGAAGGCGGCGACGTCCGAGAGGATGTCCCCGAACATGTTCTCGACGAGGATCACGTCGTAGCGTTCGGGGCGGCGGAGGACATCCAGGCAGAGGGCGTCGATGAAGGCGTCGTCGACGGCGACGCCCTCCCCGGCGGCGACCCCACGGGCGATCTCGAGAAAGAACCGATCGGCCGCCAGGACGTTCGCCTTGTGGCCGATGGTGAGGTGGCGACGTCCGGCGGCGAGCCGGCATGCCGTGCGCGCGATCCGTTCGGTCCCTGTCCGCGTGATCACCCGCTCGGTGCAGGCGCGGTCGGCCTCGACCCGTTCCCTTCCCGCGTAGAGCCCCTCGGAGTTCTCCCGCACGACGACCAGGTCGGCCCCCCCTCCCCGGATCGGACGGATGTTCGCGAAGAGCCCGAGGGCGCGGCGGAGGGCAAGGACGACGCTCGGATATTCACCATTCGGGGCCGACTGGACCGCACCGAAGAGGACCGCGTCGACCGAGCGGAGGAGCTCCAGGTCGCGATCATCGAGCGCCGTGCCGGTACGGCGCCACCGCTCGAACCCCAGTTCCAGCCGGACCTGCTCCCAGTCCGGGCGGAGCACGGAGAGGGCCCGGGCGGCCACAGGAATCACCTCCTTCCCGATCCCGTCGCCCTCGACCACCGCGATCCGGGTCATCCCCTCTCCTCCAGGGCGGATGCCAGGTCCCGCAGTGCATCCAGGACGACGAGTGGTGTCGCACCCCAGTGCACCACCGTCCCGAGGTGGCCGTCGACCGCCTGCAGTCCCGTCCGCTCGGAACGGCAGCACCGGGTGATGAACGGGCCGGTATCGACCCTGCAGACGGGACAGGTCTCCACGACCTCTGCATCGACACGGTAGGTCTCCTGCAGGAGCTCGCGCCCGGTCTGGCAGCAGGCGATCCGTTCACCCTCGAGAGGCCCGTCGCGATCGAGCGACCGGGCGAGCCCCGCGGCACGGCATGGATAGGTCCCGGCCCCGGTATCCCGGAGGTCGCGCACGTGATACTCGAAGGCGATGCCGAGCTCGCCGGAGAGACCGGCGCTGGCGAGGTCGGCACAGATCGCGGCGAGGGTCGGGACAGGCGGTTCGACGTCGTAGACGTGGACGGTCCAGAACACCTCCTCGTCGGGGTCGAGGACGAAGGTGACGTGCTCGTCCCTCCCGAAGAAGACGGTGCACCGCCGGCCCGCCTGACGCGCGAGCCGGACGAGGGTGGGCCGGTCCGCGAGCCCGACCCGCCCCGGATACACCGCCACCTCGTCCGCGGAGACGACGAGGGACTCGCTCCGTATCGGCCTCATGAGGCCTGTGGCCTCCGGGTCCGGTTCAACACGGAGGATGTCGTAGGAGTCCCCGGACGGGCGGAGCAGGTACCGGGTGAGAAAATACACCCGGTCCCCGCAGGGACGGGAGGACGCGAAGCCGACCTCCCGGTACCCGGCGATCACGCACCTCTCCGCAGGAGTTCGACGAGCCCGCCCGCCTCCAGGATCGCCTGCATCCTCTGCGAGAGCGGCCTGCACGCGACCGGCGGGCGCGTCCCGGCCCGCACGAGGCCTGCGGCCAGGTCCAGCTCGACCATCTCCCCTTCGGAGCAGTCGAGTACCGCCTCCGCCACCGGGAGACCGAGGTTGACCGCGTTCCGGAAGAAGATCCGGGCGAAGGACGGGGCCACCACGGCGACCACACCGGCGTCGCGGAGGGCGCGGGCCGCCTGCTCGCGCGACGAGCCGCATCCGAAGTTGGGTCCGGCGACCAGGACCGTCCCGGCCAGCCGCCCGGCGAGGGTGGGGTCCAGGTCCTCGAAGGCGTGGGCGACCCACGTCGAGGGGTCCCTGGTCCGGAGGTACCGCCCGGCGATGATCAGGTCCGTATCCACGTCTGCGGGAAGGAGGATTGCCGGTCCGCGAAGCCTCACGGCACTCCCTCCGGTGAAGTGAGTGCACCGGCGAGCGCGGTCGCTGCCGCGGTGGCGACCGATCCCAGAAAGACCTCTCCGCCGACGCCCATCCGGTTCGTAAAGTTCCTGTTTGCGGTCGAGAGGCAGACCTCCCCCTCGCCGATCACGCCGAGGTGGGTGCCGAGACACGGTCCGCAGCCCGGCGGTCCGATCGTGACACCGGCCTCGAGGAGCCGTTCGGCCACACCGGTTCTCACCGCCTCCAGGAGCGTGCGGCGCGACGCCGGGACGACGATCGTCCGGACCCTGACCCGCTTCCCCTGAAGGAGGGCAGCGAGCCTCTCCAGATCCTCGAACCGACCGTTCGTGCAGGTCCCGACGAAGACCTGGTCGACCGGCGTCCCCTCCACCTCCGTGACGGGCCGGACCGTATCGACCCGTCCCGGAAGCGCCACGACCGGCTCGATTCCGCCGAGGTCGATCGTCATCTCCCGGGCGTACTCCCCCTCCTCGGGGTGCTGGACGGACACCTCGTGGCCGAAACCGGCCAGGTAGCGCCGGGTCACCTCGTCGGCGTAGAAGAGTCCGGCCTTCGCACCGGCCTCGATCGCGAGATTGGCGCAGGTCATCCGGCCGGCGATCGAGAGCGTTTGCGCCCCCTCGCCCACGAACTCGAGTGCACGGTAGGTCGCACCGTCCATCCCGAGCCTGCCGACGTAACTGAGCGCGAGGTCCTTCGGTTCGGCCATCCCTCCGAGCCGGCCCACGAGTTCGACCCGGATCGTCTCGGGTACCCGCAGCCAGGTCTCCCCGGTCGCCCAGATCGCGGCCATGTCCGTCGCCCCGACCCCGGTTGCAAACGCGCCGAACGCCCCGAGGGTGCACGTATGGGAGTCGGCGCCGATCACCAGTTCTCCTGGCAGGACGTGCCCCTCCCCCATCAGCTGGTGGCAGATCCCCTCCCCCACATCGGAGAAGGAGAGCCCGTGTTCCCTCGCGAACCGGCGAAGATCGGCCTGGAGATCGGCCGTCACCGAGGTGTTCGCCGGGGCCAGGTGGTCGAAGAGCACCGAGATCCGGTCGGGATAGGCGAGGTCCCTCCCGATCTCCCGGAAGGTCCCGAGGGTGAGGACGCCGGTTCCGTCGTGGACGAAGGCCCGGTCGACCTTCCGGTCGACGCAGGTCCCGGCGGGCGCGTCCAGGATCCGCTCGGAGAGGGTCGCCATCAGGCCGCTCCCCGGACCTGCTCGATCAGCTCGACGAGCACCTCGGGGGTGACGCAGCACTTCTGTTCGCTCCGCTCCTTGACGAGCGCAAGCACCCGCCCGATCTGGTCGGCGTCGAGCGGGTAACCCAGGGAGGCGGCGACGTACTCGAGTGCCTTCCTGCCCGTGTGCTTCCCGAGGAGAAAGTGCCGCTTCGCCCCGACCAACGCGGGATGGACATACTCGTAGCAGTCGGGGTCTTTCAGCATCGCCGCGATGTGTATCCCGCTCTCGTGGGCGAAGGCATGCTCACCCACCACGGGGTGGGTCTTCGAGACGGGGATCCCGGAGCAGCGGGCGACGAGGGCGGAGAGCGCGGGGAGGTGTTCGAGCTCATAGCGGTCCACGCCGACTTTGAGCCGGAGGGTCACGAGCACCTCCTCGAGCCGGGCGTTGCCGGCCCGCTCGCCGATTCCGTTCACGGTCGTGTGGAGCTGGAACGCACCTGCCTCTGCGGCGGCGATCGTGTTCGCGGTCGCCATGCCCAGATCGTTGTGGCAGTGGGCGCAGACCGGCACGGGGCTCGCCTCGACGAGCCGGCCCATCACCCGGTGGATCTCCAGCGGGGTGAGGCATCCGACCGTGTCCGCGAACGACACGAGGGCGGCGCCGTGGGCTCCCCCTGCCCGATACATCTCGACGAGGAAGTCGGGATCGGTCCGGGAGGCGTCCTCGGCCGCGAACCGTACCTGGAGGCCATGGTCGCGGGCGTAATCGACGATCCCGAGCGCCTCGGCGAGGACCTCCTCCCGGGGCCTGCCGTACTTGTGGCGAATGTGCAGGTCCGAGGTCGCGAAGAAGATGCTGACCATGTCCACATCGGTCTCGAGCGCGGCGTCCACGTCCTCCCGCCGTGCCCGGGCGAGGCAGCAGATACGGGCGTCCAGGCCGAGAGCGGTCACGGCCCGGACGCATGACTTCTCGTAGGTCGATACGGCGGGGAACCCCGCCTCGATCACCTCGATGCCGATTCGGTCGAGGAGGGTCGCGATCGACGCCTTCTCCTCGCAGGTGAACGAGACGCCAGGGGTCTGCTCTCCGTCCCTGAGCGTCACGTCGCAGATCTCAATATTCCACGGTTCCATAACGGGCTCCATCGGGGCAGCGGCCCCGGATGATCACGGTCGTCGGTCGTTCGGGGGGGACGAGGACCCTCCTCAGGGCCTCGTGATCGTCAGCCTCCACCACGGCAGGCCCCGACCAGTCGAGGAAGGCGGCGACGTCGGGGGAGGCCTGCCGCCCGGTCATCGCCAGGCACCGGTTCTGAAGGATGACGGCGAGGAGCGGGGTACCGGTCGCATAGGCCTCGATCAGTGCGTTGATGCCCGAGTGGAGGAAGGCGTAGTCCCCCGAGAGGGCCACCCCCGTGCTGGTCGCCGCGACCCCGATCGAAGATCCGAGGCCAAAACCGGGGATACCGTGCTCGTACGGCGGCGCGAGGGCGAAAAGTGCGCATCCGGTGTCACAGACCGGCACGAGTCCGCGCTCCCTGAGGAGCGCGATCGCCGGTCCGAACGGGCATCCGGGGCAGAGGGTGCTCCGCCGTCCGCGCCGTTGATAGGTCTCGGGCTCCCCGGCGTCGGGCGGAGGGTGCAGGTGTCGGTGTTCCTGGACGAACGGCCGGCCCAGCTCCCGGATGGGCACCGGGCCAATTCCTCCCGGCGGGGGGTAGACCGTGGTGATCCTGGCGGCCCCCCCGGACGCACCGACCCCCGTCTCCCCGGCGCCGGGTCGGTTGAGCCGCGATCCGGTCGACCAGGAGAAGAGGGCCCGGGTCCCGCGTCGCGCCCGCTGGTACCGTCCCCGGTGGGTGAGGTCGAGCCCGGGACGCGGGCGGGCCCGGACCTCGCGCAGGAGGGGGTCTCCTTGCAGTCCTCCCTCGAGGAGGGGCGGCGTCAACCGGACGAGCACCACGCGGGAGTGGGTCTCGGAGAGCCGGAACGCCTCCTCGACGCACTCGAGCGCGTTCCCGTGCCCGGGCTCGATCACCGGGACTTCCGCCACCTCCCCGTAGTACCGGGAGTCCTGCACGTTCTCGGACCAGCGGCCGTCGAGGTCATCCCCCACCAGCACGACCACGCCGGCCGAGAGACCCTGCGTGGTCGCCTGGACCAGTGGGTCGGCACAGGCGTTCAGGCCGACATGCTTGACGATCAGTCCCGCTCTCCTCCCCACCAGGGAGTGACCCAGGCAGTGCTCGAGCCCGACCTTCTCGTTCACGGGAAGTCGTGCCCCCACCGCATCCACGAGGCCGGTGACCGGGAACCCCGGGACCCCGTACCAGTGGTCCGCGGCGAGCCGGCAGGCCTCGGCGAGCCTTCGTTCCGCCGTCACAGGTCCCTCCAGGGGGCGATGTCGCACCCCGTGCAGGCACCGCACATGGTGAGGGCCCCGCCCCCGTCGAACCCCGCCTCTCTCAGACGTGCCTGGAGGTGTCGGGCCGCACGGTCCAGGAGGACCGTGCCGGGTCGTCCGTACCCGATGCACCCGGCGACCGGGTTGAGCGGCCGGAGCACGGGGACCACCCCCATCCCCACGAGGAGATCGATACAGCCGGACAGCTCGTCCCATGACTCGCCGAGACCGACGATCACGTTGGAGAAGACACGTCCCCGTCCGAAGAGCGTCACCGAGGAGGCGAGCGCATCGAGCACCCCGTCGTACGGGAGCCCGGGGCAGTGCTGTTCGAAGAGTGCAGGGGTCGAGGTCTCCAGGTTGAACTTCACCTCGCGCACCCCGAGTGCATGCAACCTCTCCGGGGTGTCGGCCGCGGGAAAGATCGAGACCCCGATCGGGAGGCCGAACTCCGTCAGGGCGCGAACGACCTGGCAGACGTAGTCCGATTCCTCCTCGATCGACTCCAGGATCCCACTGGTCAGGGCGATCGCATCGATCCGGGCACGGACCTTCGAGACAAGGTCGACACACTCCTCGATCGACCGGCGCCTCCCCTCCCGGAGCGGGACACTGCAATACCGGCAGCGGTACCGGCAGACGGGCGAGACCGTGATGAAGGCCTGGCGGGGACAGTGCAGCCCGACCGGTTCGATGCGACCCTCGATCTCCTCGCCCCCGCAGTGCAGGACTCCCCGACCGTCGGGATACGCCACGAGGGTGAGTGGTGCCTCGTCGGCGATCGGGAGCCGGACCCGTCCCTGGCCGATGGAGAAGAAGACCGCCCCCCGTCCGCCGGCGCCCGGTCCGGCGGTCGAGTCGGCTACGGCGTGTTCCGGGAGCCTCCCCACGACCCGGCACCCGCCCGCAGCGAGCGCCTCCTCCTTCAACCTGATCCACTGCACAACTCGAGCGCCTCCTCGTAGCGGGTGTAGAAGGGGATCGCCGCGATCGCACCGATCAGACCCCGTCCGTCCAGGTGGACCGAGAGCCCCTCCGTCTCCCGCACCCGGTCGATGGCCCTGCGGTCCACCTCGCCACGCTTCACCGCCCCGGCGAACGGGAGCAGGGCACCGGGGTCGAAGCCCGTGAAGACCGCCATCCCCGTCTCGCCCGAGAGCGTGTGCTCCTCGAGCAGGGACCGGACCCGGGCGGCGAGTGCCTCGGGTTCGCCCGAGGCGAACTCGAGGACGACGGCGACGCAGTTCTTGGTCCGGAACCGGACGGGGAAGAGCTGCACGATCGTGTGCGAGAGGTAGACATCATCGTCGTTCTCCACCGCCCGACCGATCCGGTGGGCGAGTGTCCAGGTGGCCCCCTCCTCGGGAGTGTCGGTATCGTCGATCCCGATCAGCACCCGCTTCCGTTCCGGAAGCCAGACCGTCGCCCCCGCCCGGCGCCCGCCGCCACAGGGATCCGCCTGGGCACGGGCGATCCCACTGGCGGCAGCGCGCGAGCCTGCCGCCCCGACGCCGCCTCCGCCGAGCCCGACGTAGGTGACCGCCACCTGCCCGTCGCTCCGCGCCACTCCGGAGATCCCCGCCGGGAACCGGGACCCCTCGAGTGGGAGGTCCACCTGCCCCTCGCGGAGAAGGTACCGCATGGTGGGACCGATGCACCGCACCATCCGGACGAGGGGGCTCTTCCGGTAGTGGTGGCGGGACCACATCGCACCGCCGAGGCAGTCGTAGAACTCCACCAGCTCCACCTCCCCCGGCCCGCCGCACACGGCGACGAGCCGCCGGTAGGGAACCGTGTACGGATCAGAGATGCTCGCCATCGAGTCCGGCCGCCTCCGCCCCCTCGTTCGCCCACAGGAGTGCGCCGAGCGCACCGATCCGTCCCCTGCCGCCGTTCGGGTCGATGAACCGCACCCCGAGCCTCTTTGCCATCGAATCGGCCAGATCGACGGTCAGGATCTCGGTCTTGACCCGTCGCATCTCCTCCTCCGCGGGGGGGTGGACGATCCCCTTCCGCACGGCGATCCCGGCATCGGGTGAGAGCGCATGCTCGCAGATGTAGTCCACGACGAACCTCTCGAGTGCCGGATAGTGCTGCGGCCGGACCGCATAGACGAGTGCGGACCCGACGCAGTTCGTGGTCTTGTTCGGGACGGCCGGGTTGAGCTGGACCAGGCGCATGCCAAGCAGGTGGGCGTCCTTGATCGGGTTTGCTGCGGCGCATTGGAGCGCGAGGACCCATGTCGCCCCGCCGGATGACGTGTCCGTATCGTCGATCCCGAAGACCACCTTCTCGAAGGCTGGAGAATAGATCCGTACCCGGTTCTCGCGGGCTCCGCCGATCCGAAGGTCCGCCTCTGACGGGTATACCGCCCGGCTCACCCCCGGTGCCTGCGGCAGACAGGCAGCTACTCCCACGCCCGCCCCGGCGATCCCGGCCCAGCTCGTGACCACCTCATCGCCCTCGATCTCCACCGCCTCGAGGGCCTGTCCTCCGCTTTTTGCCTCTGCCGGGCCGAACCTGACAGGAAACCGCCCGATACGGGTGCGGATCGTGAGGGTCGATCCGTCCACCGAACAGGACGTGATCGCCCCGCCCGCACGCTGCCGGTTCATTGCGTCCCATTCAACGGGTCCCCGGGCACGGCAGGTCTCCCGAATCTCCGCCACTCCGGCTGCCTGGTCGACCATCACGAGGAATTGTTCGGAAAAGAGGGAACCAAAATGAGCCCTGACTTCCTGGGGGGTGAGCGTGATCATGATATCGCCGAAATATTCGTTAACAGGATTGTCGGCACCATCCTATTTAAGACCTTTCAACCGTCTCCTGCCGACCCCTGACCTGTAGCCCCGATTTAATGATTTCTCCTGCTTCACCTCCCAATCCCGGTCTTCCGGCCCGTGGGCATTCTCTCCTCAGTCATCTCCCGATCTTAAGGCTCATCTCCCGCCCCGACTCCGTAAAATCCGAAAATTGTGGTTGAATATGAAAAAGACCTGAGGATCGCCCGTTATCAGGGGGTATCGCTCATCGATCTATATAAATGATGGGGCTGGAAGCGAAGAGCAATATGCTCGCGAATTGCCAATATACATGATATTTTCTTGCATTTGGTCGAATCAAGGTCAAATATTGGCTCGGTCAAAAAAGGATATTTTATATACATCGAGGTTCTTGTACTGTGCATAGAGGGTGTTAGATGAACGTTCGGACAACAGTACTCTTCGTTCTCCTGTTCCTGGGATGTTTTCTACCCGTCCAATCCGCGTTCGCTGCGACGACCGTCGCTGCAAGCGACGCCAGTGCGGCTTCGAAGGCCGGCGCGGATTTTGTCTGCGACGGGGTCGGTGACCAGGAACAGATCAATAACGCCCTTGCGCGCGGTGAGGAGATCATCCTCACCGAGGGGACGTTCCGGACCTCGGGGACGATCTACGTCAAGGGGAACTCGGTCTTCCGCGGGCAGGGCCCCGACAAAACCGTCCTCTCGATGGCCGGCGACTACGCGGCGCGGGTGGACATCGCCCAGCCCGACGTGACGGTGAGCGACTTCACGATCACGAACCGGGGCTGGCTGATGATCACGACGTCGAACGTGAAGGTGCACGACGTCACGATCCGGGACTCCAAGAAGACCGCGCCCACCGTCAACGGGATGTTCTTCGTCTGGGCGGACGGACGGGTCTGCGAGAACATCGAGTTCGTCCGCTGCAAGGCGATCGATGTCGGTTCGACCGGTTTCAACCTGAACGGCATGCGCTCCCCGCGGGTCAACCGGAACATCCGGTTCGAGGACTGC
>Ga0116186_1002268_pt1 | contig 17680 bp, 14 predicted proteins | sample AD_JPNNA4_MetaG_FD_89806 | JGI IMG/M metagenome (GOLD analysis project Ga0116186, IMG submission 89806) | Active sludge microbial communities of municipal wastewater-treating anaerobic digesters from Japan - AD_JPNNA4_MetaG | ecosystem: Engineered > Bioreactor > Anaerobic > Digestate | place...
TAGGAGCAGTCAAATTTTTTTTAAGTACTCTCTCGGTATACCCTACGAATTAGAGAGAATTCCATTTCCAAAACAGAAGAAGAAACTGCCTCCGTATTTATGTTATGAAGAAGTTGAGCAGATATTAAACAGCGCGTCTAATCTCAAACACAAAACAATATTGATGCTTATTTATTCATCAGGCTTGAGAGTAAGTGAGGCAATAAATATTATCCCTTCGGATATTCTCAGAAGCAAAATGCTGTTGAGAATAAACCAGGGAAAAGGAAATAAAGACAGATACACCATTTTAGCAAAGAAAGCTCTGGAACAGCTTGAAAAATACTGGAAAGCATATAAGCCGAAAACATATCTTTTTCCGGGAAAAGGAGGAGGTAATCAGCTTTCAATAAGGGCTTGTCAGCATGCGTTTGAATCTGCAAAGAAAAGCGCGGGAGTGAATAAGAAAGGAGGGATTCACTCTCTGCGGCATTCATTTGCAACACATTTTCTTGAAACAGGCGGGGGAATCTTTCAGCTCCAAAAATTACTAGGACATAAACAGTTGCGGACAACTCTGCAATACGCGCATTTGAGCGAAGAGAAGATTATAGCGAGAAGTCCTCTGGATGTTTACAGCGAAAGCAACTGTAAATAGTATTTTCCGGGAACATGCGGAAGAATTCTGTAATAAACATAACGTAAGTGATCATTCGAAAAAAGTAATTAGGGCTATCGTTAACTGCAGAACGGTTTCGCTTGGAGGACGAATCCAGAAATGCGATAATTGCGGGGATGAGATAATATTATATAATTCCTGCCGGAACAGGCATTGTCCGCAATGTCAGTTCAAGAAGAAGGAGAAATGGATTGCAGAAAGAAGGAATGATATATTTCCGTTTCAATATTTTCATGTCGTATTTACAATTCCCGAATCGCTTAATCCGATAATATTCCGCAATAAAAAACAAATATATAAACTGCTTTTTGATTCATCAAAAGACGCTTTGCTTTCAATATCTGAGAATAAGAAATATTTCGGAGCCAGAATCGGTTTTTTTTCAATACTTCATACGTGGGGGCAAAAGTTAAATTTTCATCCTCATATTCACGCGGTTGTGCCGGGAGGAGGTTATGTTGCAGGAAAGGAAAAGTGGAAAAGGTCACCTGAAAATTATCTTGTACCTGTAAAAGTTTTAAGTAAGAAATTCCGCTATGTGTTTCTAAACTGCCTGAAGGGAATGATTGATACCGGAGAGATATCTCTGGATAATACGATATATGAAGACCGGACAATATTTCGGAATTTGCTGGATACTCTATTTGCTAAGGACTGGATAGTCTATGTAAAAGAGTCGTTTAAAAATTCAGATAGTGTGATCGATTATCTCGGTAAATATACTCATAGAATTGCGATATCGAATTACAGAATAATATCATCCTTTGAAGGAAAAGTTAAATTTTTGTACAGAGATTATTCGGATTGTAACAAAGAAAAGATTCTGGATATGCCTGTGGAAAAGTTTATGAAGAACTTCCTGAATCATGTCGTTCCGAAAAGATTTGTAAGAATCAGATATTACGGGATCTTGTCTAATAGCACAAAAAGGAAAGAGCTGAAAAAGTGCAGAGAATATTATTCGGTGAAAGAAAGTCATGATCATGAGCAAATACTGGGGAAAAAGTTTCAAAATTCATATAATTTAATTATTTGCGCTAAATGCGGAATCGGCAAAATGATATTGTCTGATACAATTCCGGCATTAAATATTCGTGCTGGACCAGCATGAGCAGGGGTATTTGTTCTGAAATGGAAATTCTTGATTCACGGAATATTTTCGTGCAGAGATTACTGTGTAAATTTGATATAACACGACGGGATTGTGCTGATATTATTGCTGAATACAGCAGATTTATTATGAATCATGCTGAAAGTATGATCAAAAATATTAATGAATCTATTCTTATTGAAAATAGTTATCTGAATTGTCTTTGAATCATTAAAAAAATGAAAATACAAATTCCATATATAAAGAATATTCCTGAGTTAAATTTCAGGATCGGTTTCATTCAACTTGAAAAGTATTTTAAACTTAAAATGATTTTCTGTTGACTTTCCGTGTGATTGACCGTTTAAAATACTTTCCTAAGAGTTGTATACAATTTGGTAACAAATAAGAGGATTTAAAAAATGAATTACTTAAATCTTAAAGAAATAGCAGATGAAGTAAATAATTTAGCAAGAAAAATTAAAGCACCAAAGAATACTTTGCCAACATATGGTCATACAATTGATGGTGCTCATCCTCATATTGAAGTTGATCAATATGGCTATCATTATTTTGTTATTGAAAGAGGACAAGAATTAAAAAGAAAAACAACACAAAATATTCATGAATTATTATATTGGATTTTTGAATCAATTTCTTTTTCAATGGCTATAGAATTTGAATTAGTAAATAGAATAGATGATCAAGATTCCCGAAGAATTGGATTTAAGAAACAAGAAGAATTATTAGGTATATTAAATCTTGATTGGGAAGAAAAACAGAAAAATGATCATTTAAATATATTAAAAGATTATCCTTTTGATGATTTTGCTGGTTTAAGAGCAACTCTTTCTGGTGAACTTAGAAAAAAAGGCTTAAGCGAAAATGAAATAAATAAATTGGTTTATGAAAAATATCCAAAAATAAAGTGACAATATTTTGACAAACAGCGTACAACAGCGGCTGCACGCTGCGCTCCATGCTCACTTCGCTGCGCGCGGTAGCGGGGTGAGGTTCGCAAAGTTTATTAATGTCTTTTAGTTCTCATGAAACTGCAAGAAATTATACTTTTCAATTTCAATTTTAGTTTCAATATTTGTTTTGGAAATCTTTAAACTCCAAGGTGTTTCTAAATGCTGAAGAATAATATTATCGGCAGGGGCATGACTGCCGAAGTTTATGAATGGGATGACGGCAAAGTTTTAAAACTTTACTATGAAGGGTTTTCTGAAGATATCATTAAATATGAAGCGCATATCGGAAAACTGATTTTTGAAGCAGGTATTAGTTCTCCCGAAGTGTACGGCATTGTTGAAGTCGAAGGGCGGTTGGGTATTGTTTTTCAGCGCATCCATGGACAGTCAATGCTGAAATTGATTGAAAAAAAACCGTGGAAGCTTGCATATTATTCCCGCTCTATGGCGAGGATGCATGCAGAAATGCATTTAAGAAGTGCAGGTGGACTTCCGGATCAAAAAGATAACCTTGTTGCTTCTATTACTGAATCTTCCAATCTGCTTGCCGGCAAAGAGAATGTTATAATAAATTATCTGAATAACCTTTCGAACGGTACGAGCGTTTGTCACGGTGATTTTCATCCTGATAATATTATTGTTGCTGACGGCGAGTTGACCGCGATTGACTGGATAAATGTTTCTTCGGGTAATCCGTTTGCTGATGTTGCGCGTACATGCCTTATGATCGGTTCTCCCGCAATGCCTCCCGGTTCTTCCATGTTATCTGTTATTATTTCTAAATTAGCAAAAAAGCTGATTTGTTCGTTCTATTTGAAAGAATATATCAAATGTACCAAGTCAAGGTACGAAGTCATAGATGAATGGTTCCTTCCTGTTGCGGCGGCAAGACTAAGAGAAAAAATTCCGGGTGAAGAAAAATGGATAATGAAAATTATTGATGAACGGTTGAAGCGGTTGTAAGCAGTATTTATTTAAAACATGAAAGGAATTTTAAAAGGTAGAGAGCTTAGCCCTCTACCTTTTAAGGAATTAGTACAAATACTTCTTATTAACTTTGATGTAGAATTCAACCCACTCATTTGATAAGATATCTTTCTTTTTTCCTTTTTTGATCGCGTTGGTTTTTATTACAAGATCCTGACCGTCCTTGAGATCGCTTACTATTATCTTCTTAGCCATATTACCTTCAACGGCTCCCATGGCATTAGTAAATCTGTCATCATCTTTTTCACTACCGTCTGCTTCAAAAAGCTGAAGAGTCAAATCGAAAGAAGCATTTTCATTAGGAACGATATAAGTAAAGCTTGCGTTTTCAGTTGCTTCACCTTTTTCTTTGTATTTCTTACGTGAAGATCTCGGAAGACTCCAGAAGCTGTTTGCTCTCTTCCCGTCAGTTATGTCAATATTGCCGTACAGTTCCAGCTCTTTACCGTTTCCGTCATTTGCATTTGTTTTAATTTTATAAAGGGTAAAAGTGGTTTGAATACCTTCTCCAAACTTATCAGTTGTTTTTACAAGAGTGTATTCGTCATTGTAAACTGTATTTGCGACAGAATTGTCATCAACAAATCTGAGTTTGTATGCAATAATCTTTCCGGTATTTTCTTTTGAGAATTTATCTGTTACAAGCATATTCATAAAACCGTCAAGATTTGTGACAACTGATTTGGCGCCTATAACTGTTACATTGATCTGATCCTTTGATTCACTTTTGCTTTTATCGACTTTTAAATCTGCATTGTATTTTCCGTACACTTTTGCATCAATTTCTGCTTCAAGACTTGTTTTAATTGAGTTCCATGATTTTTCAGACTCAATTGTAAGATATGCGAGTCTGCCGTACGAGATGGTTGAAACATAAACCGGTCTGTATCCTTTGAAATCCTTAATGTCGAAGCTGTCGTACAAGAATGTTCCGGGGCCCTGGTCAACATCGACTGTATAAAAAGTTTCCATGAATTTGACCATGTATTTGCGCTTATTTGAGCCTGTGTTGAAATCAAAACCGCTTTTAATGTTTGTTTCAACAACACCTGAGTTGAACCCGACACCGAAATTAAATTTAACTCCGAAATCTGATTCTGAAAATATTTCGGTTGCTTCAAACGAATATGTTGTAGATATGGTGCCGAGATTCTGATTCATTATTTTATTGTGCAGTGTTCTGTATCCTGAAAGTGAAGGAACATAAGTATCCTTAACTTTTCCGGCTTTTCCTTCCTTGGTTTCAATATTTGTCAGGTCGTAAGAAATGGTGATGGGTCTTTTTGTTCCTTTGCTGACTTCCTGATATGTTCCCGATTCAATTGTGTGACCTAACAGTACCGATCCGGGATATATAACGTCTGATGAAGGATTAAGCAGTATCTGCTGATCAAACGCGGCGCTTGCCTTAAATTTCTGTTTTGTTGTGATGTACGTAATCGGTGTTCCGTCACTGGTTATTGTCTGCTTTCTTGATTCTTCAACCGGATTGCTTAAAGGTGTTTCTTTAAGTGACTGAGGTTTTACATTATTATTAATTCCTTCCGGATTGCTCAATGCCTCCAGCTGTTTAATTAATGCTTTGTTGGGGGCAGTTGCTTTAGGGTCTTTTTTAACAGGATTATTCTTCTCTTCTTTTTTTTCTTCTTTGCCTGTAACTTTGTTCTTAATTTTTTTGATTAAACCGGCTTCTGAAGGCATGCTGAAAAAAAGCGAAGCGAGCAGTAAAACCGGTAGAACTTTGAAATATCGCATATTATCCTCACGATGGTTTTATTTCCGGTTTGTTCCAACCGGATTGTTTTAAGCAATTAAGTATAGTTTAACATGATGCATTTGTCAATAAATATGGATAAATTAAAGTTTTTATTTTAAAATGTGGTAATCATTTTAATTTGATCTTTCGGCAATTTGGTTTTCAGTTCTTGACCGTAAATCAGATTTTAATTATAATTTAAACTATTTGACATGTTTTAAAAATATAATCTTGCTGATGTCGAGATTATTTGACAAACATACAGGAGATGCAATGTGAAATTATTTAATTCTTTTAGATCTGTACGGTATTCATATGCGGCATTAGCCGTTTTTCTTTTTATTTCATGTGTCGGAAGCGGTACTCAGGCAAAAACATCAGACGATCAGATTCTCTTTGTTGCCGTACTTCAGAGGAATCTTGTTCAGACTGAAAAAATGCTTAAAGAAGGTGCGTCACCTGAAACACGCGGAGTAAGCGGAAATTCTCTTTTGTCTACAGCCTGCCACGCAAGTAATGCTGAAATGGTTGATCTTCTTTTAAAATACAAGGCAAATCCCGATAAGCCGAACAAGGACGGATCGATTCCGCTTAATTTTGCCTTTAAGCCAGTCATACTGAAAAAACTGATAGATAAAGGTGCAAACATTTATCAGGTATCAAAAAAAACCGGCGGTACAGCGCTTGAAGCATGGTGCGCGACTGCATGGGTTACAACCGAGGCAGAAAAGCAGGAAATGATTCGAATCATGAAATCGCAGAAGATTAAGGTTGACCGCGCTTATCTTGAAAAAACAGCATGGATAACAGATAATGATATCAGCGAGATTCTGAAGCTTTATCTTCAGAAGGGTTATAATCTTAATAAATCATTTAATTCAGAAAAAAACATGCCGCTTCACATAGCAGCTATGTATGATAATTATCCTTTAATGTATAAGCTTATTGCCGGTGGTGCAAAAGCATCATATAAGAGTATTGAGGTTCGTGATCCGCTGAATTTGATAGCAGGTTTTCCAAACAGCAAAAGAACTGAAACCGAATTTAAAAAGATGCTTTCAGAACTTCTTGCAGCCGGTGCAGATATAAATACCGTAGACAGTGAGGGTGACACTCCATTGATTAATGCTGCGGATATTGATAATATCGGGAAAATAAGGGTTCTGCTCGGCACAAAAGGAATTGATATTCATAAAACCGGAAATTACGGAGAAACAGTACTTTTCAGATCAAAGAATTTAGCTACTACAAAACTTCTTGTAACTGCGGGGCTTAAAGTCAATCATCCGAATAAATATAATCTTACTCCTATTTTTAATGTAATTGATTCGGCAAGCGTAAGCTATCTTATTCAAAAAGGCGCCGACATCAACCATGTGGATGGTGACAATGAAAACGCTTTGCTGTATAATATGCACTCAGCTTATGATGCTATAAGATACGGTTCATCATCAGAAGCCCAGACTAAAAAATATATTGAAAAAGTTAAGATTCTTATTAAGAGCGGCATTGACGTAAACTGCAAGGCAAAAAAGACGGGTTATACCGCTCTCTTTTGGGCAGAACGTGCTGAGATGGATAAGATTGTTGATATATTAAAAAAAGCCGGAGCGCGCAAATAATTATTTTAAAGCGGACTTTTATATAAGCCCGCTTTAAAAATTTAATTCAAAACTGTTTTTATTCTGTTTAAAATCTCAAGATACTTTTCGCGTGTTTTTTCTACAACTTCTTCGGGAAGGGCAGGCGCAGGTGAATTCTTGTCCCATGTCGTAGTATTTAAATAATCTCTTATATACTGCTTGTCAAAACTTAACGGCGAAACGCCCGGAGTGTACTTTTCTTTTTCCCAGAAACGTGAAGAGTCCGGAGTAAGAACTTCATCTATCAGAATCAGTTCGTCTTTCACAATTCCGAATTCGAGTTTTGTGTCAGCTATTATGATATTGCATTTATCTAGAACTTCTCCGGCAAATGAAAATACTTTAAGCGTCATTTCTGAAATTTTGTCAGAAAGTTCTTTTCCGAGTTCCTTCTGCATGTGTTCAAAAGCGATATTTTCATCATGGCCTTCATCTGCTTTTGTCGAAGGAGTGAAAATCGGTTTTTCGAGTCTATCAGCAAGTTTAAGTCCGGCTGGAAGAGTTATTCCGCATATAGCACCGGTTTTCTGATAATCATTCCATCCCGTGCCGATGATATATCCGCGCGCGATGCATTCGAATTCGATTTTTTTTGCTCTTCGAGTGATGACTGCGCGGTCTTTCAGTTCATCATGATCGCAGAAAGGTTTCGGAAATTTTCTATAATCAGTTTCGACTATGTGATTTCTCATGAAGCCGATATTTTTAAACCAGAGATTTGATATAGTGTTGAGTATTTCTCCCTTGCCCGGAATTCCGTTAGGGAAGATGTGATCGAATGCGGAAATTCTGTCGGTTGACACTATCAGAAGATGTTCATCGTCGAGTTCGTAAACATCGCGTACTTTTCCGGAAAACAGCTTTTTCGCGCCGAGTATATTTGTCTGTGTGAGAGCTTTCATTTAAACCTCGTTATTTGTTATTATAATAATACAAAATTATAATTTTGCAATACACTTATTTAAAATCTCATTAACAATCTGGGGATTTGCTTTACCCTTCGATTCTTTCATAACCTGGCCGACTAAAAAGCCCGCGGCTTTTGCTTTTCCTTCTTTGATGTCCGCGATTGATTGAGGATTCGCCGCAATAACCGCTTCTACTATTTTTTCAATTTCTGATGTGTCGGAAACCTGAACGAGACCTTTCTTGTTCACTATTTCTTCCGGATCATCTCCGCTTTGAAGCATATCAGCGAATACTGTTTTTGCTATTTTGCCGTTGATGACATTTTTATCAACAAGAAGAAGCAGCTTCGAGAGTGATTCGGGTTTTACAATGAAGGATTTCATTTTTTCGGAATCGTCTACATGAGCAAGCAGTTCGCTCATTATCCAGTTGGAAGCTTTTTTCGGATTTGCTCCGCATGAAACGGTTTTTTCGAAATATTCCGCAAGTTCTCTCGTGCTTGAGAGAACCGAAGCGTCATAAACCGGAAGCGCAAAATCCTTCATGAATCTGTCGATTTTTGCGTCAGGAAGTTCTGCAAGAGATGATTTGAGTTTATCAATAAATTCCTTGTCAACGATAACCGGTGCGAGATCAGGATCCGGAAAATATCTGTAGTCATGAGAATCTTCTTTGCTTCTCATTGAATACGTTTCCAGTTTGTCCGCATTCCAGAGGCGTGTTTCCTGAACGATGGTTTCGCCGTATTCTGTCATCTGAAGCTGCCGTTTATATTCGAACTCAATTGCAAGTTTTACTGCTTTGAATGAATTCATATTTTTAATTTCGACTTTATTTCCGAGTTTTGTTGCATCTTCAGGCATAATAGAAATATTTACATCACAGCGAAGTGAACCTTCTTCCATATTGCAGTCGGACACTCCGATATAGCGCAGTATCTGTTTGAGTTTTGAAAGAAATTCATAGGCTTCGTCGCCGCTTGAAATGTCCGGCTCGGTAACTATTTCTATGAGGGGAGTGCCCGAGCGGTTGAAATCGACATATGAATAATTTTTTGAAGCGTCTTCAGGGTGAACGTTCTTTGCCGCATCCTCTTCAAGGTGAATTCTGTTCAGACGTATGTCTTTAAAACCTTCGCCTGATTTGACACGGATTTTTCCGCTTTTGCATATCGGCTTATCAAATTGTGAAATCTGGTAAGCTTTCGGAAGATCCGGATAAAAATAGTTTTTTCGGTCGAATTTGGAATATTCCGATATCGAACAATCTGTTGCAAGACCCGCGAGTATGGCTTTTTCGAGTACTTTTTTATTAAGAACCGGAAGAACTCCGGGAAGTCCCATGCAGACGGGGCAGGCGTGAGTGTTGGCCGCAGCTCCGAATTCTGTTGAACATGAGCAGAATATTTTAGATTCAGTGTTAAGCTGTGCGTGAACTTCGAGTCCGATTACTGTTTTGTATTTCATTTTATCTCCGGAAATCCAAATTGCGTTGTATTATGGAAAATATTGCGCGGTCATTTGTCAATCAAAAAGGGCGGAATTAATTATTGACAAAAAGGCGTCGCGGAAAAGAAGTGAAATGATTTTTCGGTTTCAAAATCTGCTTATTCAGCGTGTTTTGATTCAATATCAGTATTTGAATTTCAGATTCTGATCAATTCCTTTTGAAATCTATGAGGTCCTATGTTTGCAGAAAGAACCCACTGCGGTGATTTATCGGTTGCTGATGACGGAAAAGAAGTTGTTGTTTGCGGATGGGTTGACCGCCGCAGAGATCACGGCGGCGTAATTTTTGTCATGGTTCGTGATGTTTCCGGCGATATTCAGGTGGTTGCGGATGAAACGCATTCAAAAGAAGCCGCGTTATCGGCAGATAAGCTTAGAAATGAATACTGTGTTTATGTTAAAGGAAAAATCAGAAAAAGAACTCCTGAAAACATCAATCCTAATATAAAATCCGGTGAAATCGAACTCGTAGCAGCAGAGATAAAGATTCTGAGCGAATCGACGCCGACTCCTTTTTCAATTGAGACTAGAGATAACCTGAGCGAAGAGGTTCGTCTCAAATACAGATTTCTTGATCTAAGAAGAGCAGAAATGCAGGAAGCGATGATCAAGCGTCATGAAGTGATGCAGGTTACGCGAAACTACCTTACAAAGAACAGATTTTATGAAATAGAAACTCCAATACTTAACAAATCAACTCCTGAAGGTGCACGCGATTTTCTTGTTCCTTCAAGAATCAACAAAGGAGAGTTTTACGCTCTTCCTCAGTCTCCGCAGATGTTCAAACAGATTCTTATGATGTCCGGTTTCGACAGATATTTTAATATCGTAAAATGTTTCCGCGACGAAGACCTCCGCAATGACCGTCAGCCTGAGTTTACACAGATTGATATGGAGCTTTCCTTTATCGATCAGGATATGATCATTGAAATTATTGAGGGGCTTCTTAAAGATATCGTAAAAGCTGTTAAGGGCATTGATGTTAAAACACCTTTCATCAGAATTTCTTATGATGAAGCTATGTCGCGTTTCGGAAAAGACGCTCCTGATACACGTTTCGGTTTAGAACTTTGCGATTTGTCTGATGTATTTAAAAATTCTACATTTAATGTTTTCGCAAATGCGCTTGCATCAAAAGGCGTTGTAAAAGCTATTGCCGTTGAAAACGGCGAGAAAGTATCGCGTAAGATGATCGATGAATGGACTGAATACGTTAAGACGTTCAAGGCCGGAGGTCTTCCGAATGTCAGATTCAGAAACGGCGCGTTTGAAGGCGGATTCGCGAAATTTCTTTCCGAAGATGAGAAGAAAGGTATAATAGAAAAAATGAATCCGAAAGATGATTCGATTATCTTTTTCGGCTCTGATAAAAAGAATGTCGTTTACGATACGCTCGGAAATCTGCGTATAAAAATTGCGAGAGAGCTTGATCTTATAGATAAGGATAAACTTAACTTTCTATGGGTTACAGATTTTCCTCTTTTCGAATATTCGGAAGAAGATAAGCGTTTTTACGCAAAACATCACATGTTTACGGCTCCTTCGCCGGAGACAATTCCTCTTCTTGAAAATATGAATCCGGATAATGTCGATGATATGAAAGCTCTCGCTTACGACATCGTTCTTAACGGTTCAGAAATCGGCGGCGGTTCAATAAGAATAAACAGAATGGATCTTCAGAAAAAAATGTTCGATCTTCTCGGAATGTCTGAAGAAGAGGCGAAAGTGAAGTTTTCATTTCTTCTTGATGCTCTTCAGTTCGGTGCGCCTCCTCACGGCGGTCTCGCTCTCGGACTTGACCGTGTTATGATGCTTCTTCTCAAACGCGATTCGATACGCGATGTTATAGCGTTCCCTAAAACTCAGAAAGGGCAGTGCATGATGAGTAACGCGCCGAGTGAAGTTGCGATTGATCAGCTTAAGGAACTTTCGATAAGGGTTATCGGACAGTAATGGATTTAAATTTCGAGTTTGATGACTCTTCGCTTGCTGCCAAGCTTTGCGGAGTAAAAGATTCAAACATAAAAGAAATAGAAAAGTCTCTCGGAGTGAGCATCGTTCCGAGAGGAAATGTTCTTTTAATTTCGGGTGAGGATACCGGAGTTGAAAATGCTAACTCGCTCATGCATCTCATGAGCGATTATCTTCATGATAAAGACGACAGTTTCGAATTTGATCCGTTTGATCTCCGTTATCTTATTGATATGTCAAAGCAGGGAGTAAAAATACGTCCCGAAGACATTTCAAGACTTAAAGTGAGAATTCCTGATACCGGAAAAACAGTTTATCCTAAGTCTTATACCCAGGCTCATTATCTTTCCGAAATATCCAAAAAATCAATAGTATTCGGTGTTGGTCCTGCCGGTACGGGGAAAACGTATCTCGCAGTTGCTGCTGCTTTGCGCGAATACTATGCGCAGAAGGTCTCGCGCATCATATTAACGCGTCCAGCTGTCGAAGCCGGTGAATCTCTCGGATATCTTCCGGGCGATTTCATGCAGAAAATAAATCCATATCTAAGACCTCTCTATGACGCATTGTTTGACCTTATGAGTTACGAGAAGGTTTCGCGCCTTATTGAAAATAATACGATTGAAATTGCACCGCTTGCATATATGCGCGGAAGAACTCTTAACAACGCGTTTATAATTCTTGATGAATCACAGAATACGACGAAGTCGCAGATGAAGATGTTTTTGACCCGCCTTGGCAATAATTCAAAAATGGTAATCTCTGGAGACGCAACTCAGATTGATATAGATAAACCGTCCCAATCAGGTCTTCTTCATTCGATGAAAATTCTCCGCGGAATCAAAGAAATTTCATTTGTGGAATTCGGACCTGAAGATATCTGCAGACATCCTGTCGTGCAGAAAATTGTTTCGGCATATGATGCCGAGGCTGGAGAAACTAAATGAATTTTCTTCTTTCAAAGTTCAAAAGCATATCTTACTATATTTACGGAAACAGATTCTTCAGAATATTCTTTTTTATGAATGTTCTCCTCATTCTGGTATCAAGCATTCTTCTGACTTTGAACAGCGTCGGAGACGTTTATTCTTATTCAGAAGGAGATATTTGTCTTGAAACGATTCGCGTTAAACGCGACATATCATACACTGTAGCTGATCAAACCGATATATTGAAAAGAAACGCCGCTGAGAATGTACCTCTTTTTTTTGATTATGATCCGGATGTTTTGAATGACAGAGTCAGATATATATACCGTTTGTTTAAGGGACTTCAAACAGGTTATGATTCTTCATCGCAGTCAATAGGCGATTATGACAAGCTTGAATATCTGAATAATAATTTTCCGGAATTTTCACGTCTCAATAAAAGTTTTTTTGACGCTCTGCTTTCGGCAAAATCATCCGATGAACTTAAGAATTCAATAGTGAAAGCGCTAAGTGATATTTATGATGAAGGTGTGCTCGATAAATCTTATTCAAATCCGTTGAATATTGCCAATACGAAAGTCGCATTTATTGATTCAGCCGGTTCGCGCGATTCACAGAAAAATGTAAATCAATTGAGAACTTCGGATGATATAAGAAAGAATCTTAATGAAATTCTCAGACCTTATTTTCAGCGTTTTCCTGCTAATCAGCAGACTGCTGCTCTAATCATTATCCGCAATCTGATTGTACCTAATCTTTTTTTCAATGAGACTGAGACCCGCAGGCATATAGATAAGGCTGCGAAAGAAATAAAACCGGTAGTGGCAGTATTAAAGAAAGATCAGATAATAGCAAGAGAAGGAGATCCCGTTTCTCCTGAAGTTTTATCTAAAATAAAAATAATGAATAAGCATTCGGCAAAACTTCATATCAATTTTATAATCGGTATAATTTGTTTTCAGTTATTAATTTATCTTATTATCGCGCTTTATCTGAAGGATTATTTCGCCAGAACAATTAATGACATAAAAATTCCAATTTTAACTTTTTTTGTAGTAACCGGATTTTTCCTGTACGCATTTTTTGCATACAGGCAGAACGCTGAATTAAATTCAGTTTATATATTCGCCCTGGCTCTTCCTATTCCTTTTATTGTTATTACCCTGAGTCTTTTGTATAATATTTATATAGCCTTTCTTGCCGGAATTTACGCGGTTACATTTGTAAATGTGATTTCAAACGGTGATAATGCTTCAACGGTTATAGCCTCGGTTTCACTGCTTATTTCGATATTTGCTTCCAAGAATATTGAAAAACGTACGGATTTTCTGAATGTCGGAATCGGAATAGCTGTTGTTAACAGTCTTCTTTCCGCGGCAATAGGATTTATTGATGATTATTCTTATCAGAGAATTCTATCCAATGTTAAGGTTTCATTTATAAGCGGACTTGCGAATACAATCGCTGTTATGGGTCTTTTCCCGATTTTTGAACATTTCTTCGGTGCAACAACCCGTTTCAGACTTCTCGAATTGATGGATCTTAATTCTTCTATATTTAAAAAGATGCTTATAAAAGCACCCGGAACATATAACCACTCGATAATGGTTGCAAATCTTTCGGAAGCTGCTGCAAAGGAAATAAATGCCGATCATTATCTTGCTAAGGTTGGGGCATTTTATCACGATATCGGGAAAATCAACGATTCTGCAATTTATATAGAGAATAAAAAAGAAGGGGAGAAAATCGAGAAAGAACCTCTCGAATACTGCCGTCTGATAATATCTCATGTCGAAAAGGGAGTAAGACTTGCTAAAGAATTGAAACTGCCTGACGAAGTTATTGATTTTATCAGAGAACATCACGGGCAAAGCACGATGACTTTTTTCTATCATCAGGCTCTTGAAAAAGCAAGCGGTGAAAATAACTCGTTTGTCAACCAGTCTGATTTTCAGTATCCCGGACCAAAACCGCGCACAAGAGAAACAGCGCTTGTTATGCTTGCCGACGCCATTGAAGCCGCTTCGAGAAGCGTTACGGAACCTACTTATACAAAGCTTGAAACTTTAGTAAAAAAGATAATACATAATAAGCTTAATGAAGGAGAATTCGAAAATTGTGATCTGACATTCAAGGATATCAATAAAATTCAAAAAGCCTTCATCAGAATCCTCGCTGGTATTTTCCATACCAGAATAGAATATCCGGATAAAGAAGATATCCGTAAACTCGAGAAGCAGGTTAACAAAGCGAATGAATAAAATTGCCGTTTTTACGCAGGGGAAAGTGAAATTTCCTTACAGCGATGTTACAAAACCGTATATTACATCCTTGGTCAAAAAATCATTAAAATTGCTGACTCTCGAAAATGTTTCCGTTTCAATAATAGTTTCGGATAATGATTTTATAACAAAAATAAATTCAGATTACCGTAAAAAAAATTATGCGACTGACGTTATCTCTTTTGCTTATAGAGAACAGCCTTTCCCTGAGATAAAAGAGGAAAATGAGGTTCTTGGAGACATTTATGTTTCGGCTGAAAAGGCAGCGGAGCAGGCTGAAGAAATAGGACATTCTCTCAAAGATGAATTTGCAAGGCTTCTTGTTCACGGAATTCTTCATCTTATCGGCTATGATCACGAAAAGGGTAAAAAAGAAGAACTCCGCATGCAGGAAATGGAAGATTATATTCTAGAAAGAATATGACCTGAAAACCACTGGACTTTTAATTAAAAACAAAATATTCTGGCGCAAAGGAGGAACGGATGAAACGTATAAAGAAAATTCTGCCTTTTGCTGCGGGAATATTTTTAGGCATGATAATAATTTTTCCGGTTTTTGCAATTAACCGGCAGGATTCGGTAATTGCTTTTGCAGACGGAAATTTTATGCGTTCTGATTTTTCTTTTTCTGTATTTTCCCGTGTTGTTTATTTTAATTCTGCAGGATATCAGACAAAAGAAGCAGCAATTGCCGGTACAAACGGTCATTCATTCGGGATTGTTAAAACTGATCAGCTTCTTTATATAGAATTTATTCATGAATCGCCGGTAGAAGATACGGCATTGCAGGATGATCAGTCAGTCAAAATTGATTTCCCGTATGCCGGAAAATACAAACTTAATGCTAACGGAAATGACGGAACACTGAACATAATTAAAACAGATAAAGGCTACTATGCAACAATTCAATTCCCGAATTGGGGTAAAGCGTCGGTAGAAATTTTAAAAAGACTTTCCTTTAAAGGCAGACGGATTTATTTTGTCCGTTCGGTGAGTACAAAGGAAGAACTGGCAAAAACCGGAGCGACATCGTACTTCACTCAGGAATATTACGGAGAATTTTCCACAGACGGAACTCTTGTGAGCGGTCAGTATGTACTGCGCGGGGCAAAATATCAGTGGAATGCAATCAGAATTAAGAGGTAAATATGGCATTAAGCATCGGAATTGTCGGGCTTCCAAACGTAGGCAAATCGACACTATTTAACGCTCTGACAAAGGCTCAGAATGCTCAGGCGGCAAATTATCCATTTTGTACAATTGAACCAAACAAGGCAATAGTAGCCGTCCCAGATAAAAGGCTGAAGGATCTTTCGGCGATAGTCAATCCCCAGAATATTCAAAACGCAGTTGTTGAATTTACTGATATTGCAGGTCTTGTAAAAGGCGCGTCAAAGGGGGAGGGTCTGGGAAATCAGTTTCTTTCTCACATACGTGAAACTTCAGCGATCGTGCATGTTGTCAGATGTTTTGAGGATGATAATATAGTTCATGTTTCGGGATCGATTGATCCGGTCGGCGACATTGAAGTAATCAATACTGAACTTATTCTTGCAGATATCCAGATGCTTGAAAAAAGAATTGAACGTCTGGAAAAAAGCGCGAAAGGAGATAAGAAACAACAGCCTCTGCTTGATAAGGCAAAAGCTGTTTTGGAATATCTGAATCAGGGAAAACCTGCATCGCTTTTTCCAGAACAGGATGATCTTTTTGAAGAACTTAAAAAAGAATCCGGGCTTATTACATTAAAACCCGTAATATTTGCCGCGAATGTTGATGATTCGGATATAGCTTCCGATAACGCTCATGTTCTTGCGGTTAGGAAATATGCTGAAGGTCATAATGCACGAGTTGTGAAAGTGTGCGCAAAGATTGAAGAAGAGATGAGCGGAATGAGCGATGATGAGAGACTTGAGTTTCTTGTTTCGATGGGTTCCGACGGAGAAAGCGGACTTGAGCATATTATCCGCGAAGGTTATGCGATACTTGGTCTCATCAGCTATTTTACCGCGGGGGTAAAGGAAGTCCGCGCATGGACTATACAAAAAGGCTGGAAGGCTCCGAAGGCAGCTTCGGTTATTCATAACGATTTTGAGCGCGGATTCATACGCGCGGAAGTTATCTCGTTTCAGGATTTTGTCGAGAACAAAGGTGAAGCCGGTGCGAAAGCTGCCGGAAAAATGCGCCTTGAAGGTAAGGAGTATGAAGTTGCTGACGGCGACGTTATGCACTTTCTTTTTAATGTATGAAACTTTATAAAGTCGCGATTAAAGATTATGATGTTGTTCTTGCGGAAGAAATACTTTTTGCGCTTAATGCCCAGAGTATAACCGAAACTGAAGAGGGAATATTCGCTATAGTTTCTGAGGAAAATATTGATGATATTGTTGAAGAATTCGGTTATCACGCAGAAATAACATTGATCGAAAACCGCGACTGGGTAAACAGCTGGGCGGAATCATTTTTAGGGATTGAAGCTTCGGAAAGAACTGCCGTTGTTACACCGGGTTTTACTTTAGGTAAAGAGATAGAGATAATAGTTTCTCCCGAGAACGCATTCGGTGCGGGTACTCATCCTACAACGCGTCTTTGTATCAGACTTATCGAAGAGGTTTTTCTTTCGTTTCCGGTAAAATCTTTTCTTGATATCGGTTCAGGCAGCGGGGTTCTTTCAATTCTTGCTGCAAAACTCGGGGCTGAAAGCGTAACTGCTATAGAAGTCGACAAGGCGGCGTATGAAAAATCGATTGAAAATGCAGATAAAAATTCAGTAAGCATCAAAGTAATAAATTCCGGCATAGAAGAATTCCCTGCAGATTTTGAATATGACGTGGTTTGTGCGAATCTGCATTCAAAACTGATAGAAGATAATATAGTATCCATAAAGAAGCACTCGGGTGAGAACTCCTTTCTGATTTTAAGCGGTATAATGAATATCTGGGCTGATGATATGGAAAAAATATTTCAACATCA
>Ga0116186_1002282_pt1 | contig 17614 bp, 15 predicted proteins | sample AD_JPNNA4_MetaG_FD_89806 | JGI IMG/M metagenome (GOLD analysis project Ga0116186, IMG submission 89806) | Active sludge microbial communities of municipal wastewater-treating anaerobic digesters from Japan - AD_JPNNA4_MetaG | ecosystem: Engineered > Bioreactor > Anaerobic > Digestate | place...
CGAACTCACCGCTCGCGGGCGGTGAGTTCGGCCCGTACTGGAGTTTTGAAGACCTCAGTGCAACCCGTCCAGTACGGGCCGAACTCACCGCCCGCGAGCGCGAGGTGGCTGCCCACCTGATGCAGGGAATGACTTCAAAACAGATCGGAAAAACACTGGCCATCAGCCACCGCACGGTGGAAATCTACCGGGCCAGGCTGATGCGCAAGTACAAGGCCAGCACCACGGCTGACCTGGTGCACAAACTGATGGCCGGCTAGCGCGTAACGCCGAATTTACGCACCAGCGCCCCAAGCGCAATCAGGTAGCCATCGGTACCCAAACCAATGACGATGCCGGCTGCCACGGGTGACACCCAGGAATGGTGACGAAACGCTTCCCGGGCGTGCACATTGGAAATATGGCACTCGATTACCGGCAGGCCGTCCACGCCCTTGATGGCGTCGTGCAGCGCAATGGAAGTATGTGTGAATGCCCCGGGATTGAACACGCAGCCCAATGCCTCACCGGCCTTGTACAGCCGTCCGTAGTCGTGGATCTTGTCGATCAGTGCGCCTTCCCAGTTGCTTTGGAAGCACTCCACCGCGTATCCCAGTCGCTCGCCTTCCACCTTGCATTGGGCCTCGACGTCGGCCAGGGTAGTGCTGCCATAGGTGGTGGGTTCACGGGTTCCCAACAGATTGAGATTGGGGCCATTGAGGATCAGGATTTTTTTCATGCGATTTTCAATGCAGTACAACTACGATCGGATTACACCAGAGGAACTGTCAATCTTTGAATAACGTCCTGTGTTTCAGGCCGCACCCCACGCCACCATGCAAACGCTTCCGCCGCCTGCTCGGCCAGCATGCCTACGCCATCGGCCAGCCGGGTCACTCCCGCCGCTTTGGCGGCCTGCAAAAACGGTGTGAGCCCTTTGCCATACGCCAACTCGTAGGCCAGACAATCCGCAGCAAACACACTTGCAGGTAAAGGTGGCAGCTCCGCACGCAGGCTGGCGGAGGTAGCGTTAAACACCACATCAAAACTCTGCCCGGTCAGCGCCGCGTAACTGCATCCGCGCACATTGCCGTGTGCTGCCCCCATGGCAGCCAGCTCTGTGGCTTTGGCCACCGTGCGGTTGGCGATCACCAGCTCTGCAGGCTGCTGTGCCAGAAGCGGCAACAAGGCACCGCGCGTGGCACCACCTGCGCCCAGTACCAGCACACGTTTGCCCGCCAGCGGACACCCCAGGTTGTGCACCACGTCGCGCACCAGCCCGACCCCGTCAAAGTTCTGGGCCAGCACGCGGTCGCCTTCAAACTTCATGGCGTTCACGGCGCCGGCCAGCTTGGCGCCTTCAGACAACTCGGTTGCATAGGCAAACGCGTCGAGCTTGAAGGGTGCGGTCACGTTCAGACCCAAGCCACCGGCCTTGCGAAACGCATCAACCGCAGCGGCAAAGCCGTCCACGGGTGCCAGCAGTTTGGTGTACTCCAGATCTTGCCCCGTCACCTGGGCAAACGCAGTGTGAATCAGGGGTGACTTGCTTTGAACAATGGGGTTGCCGATGACGGCGTACTGGTCTGTCATAAAGGCTTGAGGGCTAAAAATAATCTCGCAGGCGATAGTACGACATCCCCACGACCTGCATGAGTGCAGCCAGCGTCTGTCCTCCGGGAAACGGGGGATTTCTGAGTCCGGAAAACAGCTTCAGGTGCGTATCGTCCCCACAAATCGCCTCGGCCAGCACACGACCGGCCACGCAGGTCGGCACGATGCCATGGCCTGAAAATCCCTGCGCCCAGTAGACGTTGCGCGAGTGCCCGAAGTCCGGCGTGCGCGCCATGGTGATGTCGATATGGCCACCCCAGGTGAAAGCGATGCCCACATCGCCCAGTTGCGGAAACACCCGCAGCATGTCGGCGCGCATGCTTTGTGTCAGATCGTGCGGTGTGCGGCCGGTGTAAGTGCACTTGCCACCAAACAACAGGCGGTGGTCAGCGGACAGGCGAAAGTAATCGAGAACAAACTGGTTGTCCGACACCGCACAGTGGGTGGGCAGCAGTGCTTTGGCCCGCGCCTCGCCCAGGGGTTCGGTGGCCACCATATAGGTACCCACCGGCAGGATGCGGCGCTGGACCTGCGGTGCGATCGAGCCCACGCCGGTGTTGCAGGCCAGCACCATGGTGTGCGCCCGCACCCGCCCCTGTGCGGTGTGGACCTCCACTCCATCGGCGTGCTCCACATAGCGCTGTGCCGCAGAGCGTTCACATATCTGCACCCCGGCAGCCTGGGCGGCGCGCGCCAGCCCCAAAGCGTATTTCAGGGGATGCAGATGGCCACCATTGGCATCCAGCAAACCGGCCTGGTAGCGCGGCGAATCAATATGCCCTGGCAGCTCGGACTTGGGAACAAACGTCAGTCCTTCATAGCCCCATTTGCGTGCCGCTTCCTCCTGCCAGTCGGTCAGCAAATGCACCCGGCGTTCCAGCACGGAGGTCCACAAGTGACCTGCCCGGAAATCACAGTCGATCTGGTCTTGCGCAATGCGCTGGCGGATCTCCGCAGCGGCCTGTTGGGTCAGGTTCCAGACCTGCCGGGCGCCATCCAGCCCCAGCGCGGCTTCAAACGGCGGCATATCGCAGGAAAAACCCAAGATCACCTGGCCACCGTTGCGCCCGGAAGCGCCCCACCCCACCCGATTGGCCTCCAGCACCACCACACGCTGGCCGGCCTCGGCCAGGTTCAGTGCGGTATAGAGACCGGTGTAGCCAGCGCCAATCACCACCACGTCCACATCCATGTCCTCCTGCAGCGCGGGATACGGCGTTTGCAGGTCAGGGGTCGAAGCAGCGTAGTAGCTGTTCACATGGGCTTGGGCAGACGTTGGCATGCGGTGATATTTCACAATCAAGTACGCAGCATTATTGGCAGCAGTTCACACGCCCCCAGGGGCCGCTTTTGTGCAGACCATTGGGGCAACACTCCAGCACTAGGATGCTGTGATTGCAGTGCTTTCCGGTGCCACCCGTATGCAGTTGCGGCCTTCCGCCTTGGCACGGTACAGGGCTTTGTCAGCCCGCTCCAGCAGCGTGGCCGCCGTATCGCCGTGCGCACACAAAGCCACCCCCATGGAAATGCGGACCGGTGTGTTGTCAATGGCGGCGACCTGCAGGACCTCGATCTGCCTGCGCGCACGCTCGCACACAGTCAGCCAGTCCTCCGCGTTGGACATATCCAGCAGAATGACAAACTCCTCCCCGCCAAAACGCGCAAGGTAATCGTTGGCGCGGATCGAGGTGCCCAGGGCCTGGGCCACGGCAACGAGAACGTCATCGCCTACCGCATGGCCGTAGGTGTCGTTGATGTTCTTGAAGTGGTCCACATCGACCATGCACAGCACCAGCCCATTGCGGGAGCGCCGTCCCCAGCGCTGGATTTCCAGAAGCAGCGTCGCATCCAGATGCCGGCGGTTGAACACGCCGGTCAGCGCGTCCATCTGCGCCATATCCTCGATTCTTGCCAGCGAACTGGAAAGCTCCACCCGCACCCTGCTGATGTAGGCGCACATCAGTGCCACAAAAACCATGACAGCCGACAGGGACAGCAGGTTCACCAGTTCGAGGTTGAGTTCGATGCGCCAGGGTTCCCGGATGAGCAATACGGCCATCACCACGGCATAGCCAGTCACCGCAACCAGCCCGACGCGCAGCATCTGAAGCAGCCGCAGTCTCAGCACGCCAAACAACAGTGGCACCGGGAAAAGCATCAGCAGGGCACCGCGGGCAGCGTCGGCATGGTAGACCAGCACCATCACAGCCACCATGGACACCACCAGCTGCAGTTCGGTCATGCTGGGATCGCGCAGGCGCAGGTTGTAACCCGAGCGAATCGCCAGATAAAACAGGGTATTGACCATGGCGGCACCAACGCACCACCACGCCGGCAGCCAGGGGGGAAGAAAACCGAGCCAGGCACAAATCTGGGCAAAAAGACCGCATCCGGCGTAGGTCGCCACCGACATGGCGAAGCGCCGCATTCGCAGCGCCTGCCTGGAAGCTTCCGACGGTTTGCGCGTTAAAACCGGGGCCGCTGCCATGCCAGAAGTCTTTTTTTGAAATCCCATGCGTGTCAGTTTATGCCACTGTCCGCACGCCGATGGTGACAATTTGAGGTCCAATAGCGCCGTGCCCCAAGCCACCCCCATTGAAGATCGCCTGACCGAGCTGGAAATCAAAGTCAGCTTTCAGGAAGACCTGCTCGACAAGCTCGACCAGATCATCATCCGCCAGCAGGAACAGCTCGATGCGCTCACGCGCGAAGTCATTGCCTTGCGCCAGCAAAACCAGCAGGCAGGCGATGCGCCGCCACAACGCAATCTGCGCGACGACCTGCCGCCCCACTACTAGAAAACGCTACTGATTTTGTAGCTGCCTGTGCACGCTGCATGCGGGCTACAGGCCAAAAACACACTATTTCACAGCGCTGACCACTTCATTGGCGGTGCGAAACGCCTCCACCGCCGCAGGTACGCCGCAATACACCGTGGCATGCAGCAGCACTTCCTGCAACTCCTCCACCGTCGCGCCATTGTTCAGCGCACCGCGCACATGCCCCTTGAGTTCGTTCTGCTTGCCCAGTGCGGTCAGCATGGCCACGGTAATGAGGCTGCGGGTTTTCAGGTCAAGCCCCGGGCGTTGCCATACATCGCCCCAGGCCGCACGGGTAATGTGCTCCTGAATCGGCTGGGTAAACGGCGTGGCGTTGCCCAGCGCGGTGGCCACGAAGTCCTCGCCCATTACCTGCTTGCGCGTGGCAAGCCCCTTGTCGTATGCAGTTGTCATCAGATTCTCCACTGGCCCAGGTTCAAAGACCGGAAGGATAATGGTTTCACAACACCAAGTACGAAGGAGAACCTGTCCATGGCCCGCTACCCCGTCCCCGACCTCAACAGCCTGCCTGAAGACATCCGCACCAAAATTCTGGAAGTGCAGGAAAAGTCCGGTTTCATTCCCAACGTGTTCCTGGCCTTCGGCCGCCGCCCCGCCGAGTGGCGCGCCTTCTTTGCCTACCACGACGCGCTGATGCTGCGCGAGGAATCCAGCCTCACCAAAGGCGACCGTGAAATGATCGTCACCACCACCAGTGCAGCCAACCATTGCCTGTATTGCGTGGTGGCCCATGGCGCCATCCTGCGCATTTACGAAAAGAAGCCGCTTGTAGCCGACCAGGTGGCCGTGAACTACCGCAAGGCCGACATCACCCCGCGCCAGCGCGCGATGCTGGACTTCGCCATGAAGGTCTGCAAGGACAGCGACAAGGTCGAAGACGCCGATTTCGAGGCGCTGCACGCCCACGGTTTCAACGACGAAGACATCTGGGACATTGCCGCCATCACCGCCTTCTTTGGCCTCTCCAACCGCATGGCCAATGTGACCGGCATGTTGCCCAACCCCGAGTTCTACACACTCGGCCGCACGCCCCGCCAGAAGTAAGCCACCATGCGCACCGCCAGGCCACTGCACACGCTGACCATGGCATGGGGCTGCCTGTGGCTGGTAGGTTGCGCCACCAGCCCCACCACGCTGCAGTACACCCCGCTGCTGCAACCCGAAGGCGCCAGCGCCATCACCGGGAAATCCGGCTGGGCGACCAGGACCTACGCCGTCGCAGCCGCCAACCCGCTGGCCACCGACGCCGGCCGCCAGGTGCTGCAATCCGGTGGCAGCGCAGTGGATGCCGCCATTGCGGTGCAAATGGTGCTCACCCTGGTGGAGCCCCAATCCAGTGGCATCGGCGGCGGCGCTTTTCTGCTGCACTTTGATGGCAAGAGCACCCAGGCTTTTGATGGCCGGGAGACGGCCCCTGCGGGCGCCACACCGTCCCTGTTTCTGAATGGCGATGGCAAACCCATGCCGTTCATCGATGCGGTGGTGGGTGGGCGCGCGGTCGGAGTGCCCGGCACGGTGCGCATGCTGGCGCTGGCCCACCAGCAGCATGGCAGGCTGCCCTGGGCGGAACTCTTCAAGCCCGCCATCGCGCTGGCGACGCAGGGCTTCAGGGTCAGCCCGCGCATGGCCACCCTGCTGGCCAGCGAGCAGCACCTGTTCAAGGACCCGGTGGCCGCGGTCTACTTCCTGGACGCACAGGGCCAGCCCTGGAAGGCGGGTCACCTGCTGCGCAACCCGGAACTGGCTGCCGTGTTGCAACGCATTGCAGACACCGGCCCCGACGCCCTGATGACCGGCGACGTGGCGCAGGCCATGGTCGACGAGGTGCGCAAGCATCCCGGAAACCCGGGCACCCTGTCGCTGGACGATCTGCGCGCCTACCAGCCGGTGGTGCGTGCGCCACTGTGCTTTGACTACACGGTTGCGCCCCGAAACTACCGCATTTGTGGCATGCCACCGCCCAGCTCCGGCGCAGTGGCTATCGGCCAGATTCTGGGCATGCTCCAGCAAACCGGTGCACAGCATCTACCCCTGGTTCAGGGTTTGCCGACGGCAGACTGGTTGCATCTGTACACCGAGGCCGCACGCCTGGCCTTTGCCGACCGCGCGCAATACCTGGCCGACCCGGCTTTTGTGCAGCCTCCCGCCGGTAGCTGGAATAGCCTCCTGGCACCGGCCTACCTGGCCAGCCGCGCCCGGCACATCGATACCAGCCCCGACGGCAAGCGCATGCAATCGGTGCTGCCCGGCAATCCGGGTGCCACCCCGCTCGCCTATGCGACTATGACCGACCAGCCCGAATACGGCACCTCGCACATCTCCATCGTGGACGCTTATGGCAACGCCCTGGCCATGACCACCACCATCGAAGACGGCTGGGGTGCGCGTCTTATGGTCAACCGGGGTACGGGTCTGAGCGGCGGCTTTCTGCTCAACAACGAGCTCACAGACTTCAGCTTTGCGCCTTCTGACGCCAGCGGCAAGCCCGTTGCCAACCGGGTCGAGCCCGGCAAGCGCCCGCGCTCCTCCATGGCGCCGACACTGGTATTTGACAAGACAACGGGCCAACTGGTGATGAGTGCGGGCAGCCCTGGCGGCGCCTTCATCATCCATTTCACCGCCAAGACCCTGTACGGCGCCCTGAACTGGGGGCTGAACGCGCAGCAGGCCATCAACCTGCCCAACTTCGGCGCGTTGGGCGGTCCCACGCTGCTGGAAGACAAGCGATTCAGCCCGGAGACAATCCAGGCCCTCAAAGCGCGCGACCACACCGTGGTGGAAATGCCCATGCCCAGCGGCCTGCAGGCAATTGAGCGCACGTCCACCGGCTACTTCGGCGGTGCTGATCCACGGCGCGAGGGCATAGTTTCAGGCGATTAGGCCGCCAGCCCCCATGGATCATGTACAAGCAGCTATTGAATTAATAGCAATCTGGAAGTCCGTCATTCACCACCAGGGGTAAAAGTCCGGCATGTCGGTCGAAGTTTTTCCGGAAAACCCGGCCGGTCGCTTTTCCAGGAATGCCCGCACGCCTTCTTTGCCGTCCTGCATGCTGGTGTAGAACATGGCCAGTGAATCCACCTGGTGCGCCGCCAGCGGATGGGCCTGGGCGGAGTTGCGGTACATCATCTGCCGGGCCAATGCAGTTGCCACCGGCGAGCGCTTGTCCGTCATGCGGTGCGCCAGCCTGTGGGCCTCATCCAGCAACTGATCGTGCGGCACGATGGCCTTGATCAGCCTGCCCTGCAACGCTTCTTCGGGCGTCAGGATGTCAGCGCAGTATGCCCACTCCAGCGCCTGCGAGATACCGACAATGCGGGGCAAGAACCAGCTTGAGCAGGCTTCCGGCACGATGCCCAGGCGCCCGAACACAAAGCCAATGCGTGCCTTGTCCGAGGCCAGCCGCACATCCATGGGCAGTGTCATCGTGGCACCAATGCCCACCGCCGCACCGTTGATGGCGCCAATGACCGGCTTGGTGCAGTCGTACACCGCCAGCGAAATCAGTCCGCCGGTATCGCGCACACCCTGCAGTATGGCGGGGTCCTCCAGCCGCCCGGTCATGTCCTGCATCGTCGGATGCAAGTCTTCATTCAGGCCAAACACATTGCCTTCGCGGCTGAGGTCCATTCCGGCGCAAAAGGCCTTGCCGGCACCGGTGACCACGATGGCGCGCACGGCATCGTTGGAACTGGCCGAACGGTAGACATCGACCAGTTCGTGCGCCATGTCCACGGTAAAGGCGTTCATTTGCTCGGGCCGGTTCAGCGTCAGGGTCAGGATGCCGTCGTCGATCTGTGTCTTCAGGGTGGTGTAGGTCATGGCGCGGGTCACATCAATGAAGTTGGGATGCGCCTAGTTTAGGTTCCTACAATCCCCCCATGGCCATCCCCCAATCGTTCATCCAGGAACTGCTCGCACGCACCGACGTGGTCGAGATTGTGGGACGCTATGTGCAGCTCAAAAAGGGTGGCGCCAACTTTATGGGGCTGTGCCCCTTCCATGGGGAGAAGTCGCCCTCGTTCTCGGTCAGCCCGACCAAACAGTTCTATCACTGCTTTGGCTGCGGCAAGAATGGCAACGCCATCAGCTTCCTGATGGACCACGTGGGCATGACCTTCATCGAGGCCGTCAAGGATCTGGCCCAGCAATACGGCATGGTGGTGCCGGAGGAAGAAGGGTCCCCCCAGGACCGTGCCCGCGCGCAGGAGCAACGCGAAAAGCAGCACACGCTGACCAGTGTGCTGGAAAAAGCCTCGGATGCCTACCGCCGCCAGCTCAAGGATTCGCCACGCGCCATCGCCTATTTCAAGGGGCGGGGGCTCTCCGGCGAGGTGGCCAGGCAGTTTGGCCTGGGCTATGCGCCCGAAGGCTGGCGCAGCCTGGCCAGTGTATTCCCGCAGTATGACGACCCGCTGCTGGTGGAAAGTGGCCTGGTGATCCTGCATGAAGCGGAGAACGGCGAAGAAGAAAAACGCTACGACCGGTTCCGCGACCGCGTCATGTTCCCCATCCGCAATATCAAGGGCGAGTGCATCGGCTTTGGCGGGCGCGTACTGGGTGACGACAAGCCCAAATACCTGAACTCGCCGGAAACGCCCGTGTTCAGCAAGGGCCGCGAACTCTACGGCCTGTTTGAAGCCCGCAACGCCCTGCGCGAACAGGGTTATGTGCTGGTCACCGAAGGCTATATGGACGTGGTGGCGCTGGCGCAGCTGGGCTTTCCCAACGCGGTGGCCACGCTGGGGACCGCCTGCACCGCCGACCATGTGCACAAGCTGTTCCGCTTTACCGACTCCGTGGTGTTCAGTTTTGACGGTGATGCGGCCGGCCGGCGCGCGGCGCGCAAGGCGCTGGACGCCGCCCTGCCCTACGCCACCGATGTGCGCAGTATCAAATTTTTGTTTCTGCCAGCCGAACACGACCCCGACAGCTTTATCCGGGCCAACGGCAAAGAGGCTTTTGCCGACTATGTGAAGCAGGCCACCCCGCTGAGCCGTTTTCTGATCGAGTCAGCACGCGAAGACTGTGATCTGCAAACGGCCGAAGGCCGCGCGCGCATGGCCAGCAATGCCAAGCCGCTGTGGCACCTGCTGCCCGAGGGCACCCTCAAACTGCAGTTACTTGGCGAAATCGCTGCACAGGTGCAACTGCCAGGCCCGGAACTGGGCGCCTTGTGGGCGGCGACCCACGCCACGCCCCATACCAAAGCCCCATCCGCGCCCCGGCAGACCAGCGATTGGCAACCGGACGACCACGACGAACACAGCCCCGCCGCCACCACCTGGGGGCACCCGCTGGACGGCGAAAGCCCCACTACCTGGAAGAGCAAGGGCAAATGGGAAGGCAAAGGGGGGGACTGGAAAGGCAAGGGCAAGTGGGAGGGCAAAGAAAAATGGGATCGCAACCGCCCCGTACGCCCGCCTTTGCGCGGCCCGCTGGCCAGCCGGGCCGACCATGCCACGCGCATCCTGCTGGGGCATAGCGTGCTGTGGGAGGCGCTAACGCATGAGGACCACCAACTGCTGTGTGAACTGCCTGCCCCCCACGGCCCGCTCTTGGCCTGGCTGGAAGCCCAACTGCACGAACACGGTCCCCTTCCCTGGGGCGCGCTCAAGGAGGCATTGGCAGACCATGCAGACGCAGCGCATGCCTTGCGCCTGATGGCCGATGCCCCTGTGCCCCCCGAAGCGGCCGATGAGTTCACGCACGAGCTGCGCGACCTGCTCAACCGCATGCTGCTGGAGCAGATCGAGCAGCAAAAAAACCAGGCCAGCGCCACCGCCGCCAGCGATCCTGCCGCTTTTCAACGTTACCGGGAATTGAACGAACGCTGGCTGCACCTCAAGCAGAGCATTTCCTGAGCCAGCCACGCCGTTGACCAGGCTGGAGTGGCTGCTTTAACTGGAAAAAAGCCAAACAGACGGTATAATCCAAGGTTGTTTCGGCAAGAGCGACAGCAGCACCTCCGGGCCAGGCCAACCGTTGACAGGGTTCACAACCGGCCACCTTACCGCAAGGACTGCACTCCAAATGTTCGCCCTCCCATCTTGCCATTGGGGATAAGCACCCCACCTTGCTAACTGCGCCCGTTGTGAACGTGTTGCCAGCGGCGTCTGTTCTGTCCGTTCGTTTTTTTGATTCTGAGGTTCTTGCATGCCCGCTCAAAAACCAGCCAAGTCTGTCCAGTCTGCTGCCAAGCCCGCGTCCAAATCGGTAACCAAGACCGAAAAGAAAGCCCCCGCCGTGCCTGCCTCCAAAACCTCAGCCAAGTCCAAAGCCGTCCTTTTGAAAGAAGCTGCTGATGCACTTCTGGCCACAGAAGCGCCTGCGAAAAAGAAACCTGGTCGCCCGGCAAAAGCCGCAGCAGCGGAATCCAGTGCCCCAGCCAAGGCGGGTGCCAAACGCGGACGCAAGCCCAAGGCCCCAGCAGAGCCATCCGGCGACGACATGGACATGTCCGACATTGAGGCCGATCTGGCCGGTGAACCGGTAGCCACGCCTGGAGAAAAGGTCAAACCCCTGCGCATGAAGATCAGCAAGGCCAAAGAGCGCGCCTTGATGAAAGAATTTGGTCTGGACGAAACCGTCCTCTCCGAAGAAGACATGGCCAAGCGGCGCGCGCGCCTCAAGGCCCTGATCACATTGGGCAAGACCCGCGGCTACCTGACCCACGGCGAAATCTCCGACCACCTGCCCGACAAGCTGGTGGATGCCGAAACGCTGGAAGTCGTGATCTCCATGCTGAACGACATGGGCGTGGCCGTTTACGAACAGACCCCGGACGCAGAAACCCTGCTGCTGAACAACAACGTCTCCACCGCCGCCACGGTCGAAGAAGCTGAAGAAGAAGCAGAAGCTGCGCTGTCCACCGTGGACAGTGAATTCGGCCGCACGACCGACCCGGTGCGCATGTACATGCGCGAAATGGGCACGGTTGAGCTGTTGACCCGCGAAGGCGAAATCGAGATCGCCAAACGCATCGAAGGTGGATTGATGGCCATGATGGAAGCCATTTCGGCCTCCCCTGCCACCATCGCCGAAATTCTGCGTCTGGGCGAAGAAATCCGCGAAGGCAAGGTCGTTATCACCACCATCGTGGACGGCTTCTCCAACCCCAACGAAGCTGACGACTATGTGGCCGAAGAAGACTTCGACGAATTTGACGAAGCCGACGACGACGACGGCAAGGGCGGCTCCAAGGCGCTGACCAAGAAGCTCGAAGAGCTCAAGAAGCAGGCACTGGAACGCTTCGACAAGATGCGCGAACTCTTCGAAAAGGTCCACAAGGTCTACGACAAGGAAGGCTACGGCACGCCGCACTATGTGAAGGCGCAGCACGCCCTGAGCGAAGAGTTGATGACCATCCGCTTCACCGCCAAGGCCATCGAAAAGCTCTGCGACATGGTGCGCGCCCAGGTCGATGATGTGCGCAAGAAAGAGCGCGAACTGCGCCGCATCATTGTGGACAAGTGCGGTTACCCGCAGGAAAACTTCATCGCCGACTTTAGCGGCCGCGACAAGCATGGCAACAAGGTGGCCAGCCAGCTGCTCAACCTGAAATGGATTGAAAAGCAGGCAGCGTCTGGCAAACCCTGGGCGGCTGTCATGGGACGCAATATTCCCCCGGTGCAGGACTTGCAGCAGAAGCTGGCGGATCTGCAGGCGCGTGTAGTGGTGCCGCTGGACCAGCTCAAGGACATCAACAAGCGCATGAACGAAGGCGAATCGTCGTCACGTGCGGCCAAGAAAGAGATGATCGAGGCCAACCTGCGCCTGGTGATCTCGATTGCCAAGAAATACACCAACCGTGGTCTGCAGTTCCTGGATCTGATCCAGGAAGGCAACATCGGCCTGATGAAAGCGGTGGACAAGTTCGAATACCGCCGCGGTTACAAGTTCTCGACCTACGCCACCTGGTGGATTCGCCAGGCCATTACCCGCTCCATCGCGGACCAGGCGCGCACCATCCGTATCCCGGTGCACATGATCGAAACCATCAACAAGATGAACCGCATCAGCCGCCAGCACCTGCAGGAGTTTGGTTTCGAGCCCGATGCCTCTGTTCTGGCAGAGAAGATGGAGATTCCGGAAGACAAGATTCGCAAGATCATGAAGATCGCCAAGGAGCCCATCTCCATGGAAACGCCGATCGGGGACGACGACGACAGCCACCTGGGCGACTTCATCGAAGACAGCGCCAACACCGCACCCATGGAAGCGGCCATGCAGGCCGGCCTGCGCGACGTGGTCAAGGACATCCTCGACAGCCTCACGCCGCGCGAAGCCAAGGTGCTGCGCATGCGCTTCGGTATCGAGATGACCAGCGACCACACGCTGGAAGAGGTGGGTAAGCAGTTCGACGTGACGCGCGAGCGCATCCGCCAGATCGAAGCCAAGGCGCTGCGCAAGCTCAAGCATCCGAGCCGTTCGGACAAACTGCGCAGCTTTACCGACACGCTGTAAACGCACAAAGAAAATGCGCTCCGGATCTGCTTGCGCAGGCCCGGAGCGCATTTTCTATTTCCGGTTCAATGCCTGGACTTGGCCACGCGCTCCCGTACAAAACGAAATGCGAACTGCAAGGCTTCTTCCAGCGACAACTCGATGGCATGCCGCTCGTGTTCTGTCAGGTAGAACATCATGTCCACGTCATGGCGCACATAACGGGCAGGCAGGCGGTTCAACGCGACGCAAGCCACATCGGCCAGCATGTCACTCGTAAAGTCCGAAAAGGCATGACTGCGCCGTGCGACCTCTTCAAAGACCAGTCGCTCGTAATAGTTGTGAACCTGCTCGAAATTGAACTCCATGAAACTCTCCATTAGGCATCTGTCACCAACATGCAGCTTACCTTAGCACCTGACCGGGCCACTGACAAGTACGGCACCTCAGGCGTCCGTTTCGGGAACATAGTCCTGCGCTGGGGCAACTGTCACTGATTTGCACATCCGCTACACCACAAGCGGACTGTAGGCTTGCACAAGCTATGAAACTTGTAGCATACTGAAAACTGCGATATAGTTTCTGTCCATTGATCGAGCCGCCAGCCTGACCGGCCGATCCCGAATCGAGTAGAGGTAAATTAATGAGTTCTAAAGAAACCGCCGCCATTGGCCAATTGCTGGGTTTGCTGGAATCCCGTTATGCCATGCGCGTGCTGTGGGCGCTGCGTGATGGGCACGCACAGACGTTCCGCCTCCTGCAGGACAGCGTGGGCGGCATTACACCCAACACATTGAACACCCGCATCAAGGAATTGCGTGAGGCGGGTCTGCTGACCCATGTAAGTGACGGCTACTGTGTTACCACCGCCGGAACCGATCTGCTCAAACGACTGGGCGACCTGCAGGCTTTCGCCACCAAGTGGTCTGCCAGCCAGGCAAAAAAGGTCAAGTAAGTTCATTTATACCGGGGGCAAAACCCACCGGCGCTGACAAAGACAGGCATGGCCTGTCTTTTTTTGTCTGCGGCATAATTAACGGTTTTGCGACAGCAGCCTCCATTGGGCGTGCACAGTCAGCTACCGATTTCATAGCAAAAGGATTTTCATGCAAACCACCGCCACCGGGCTCCAATACATCGACACAACCGAAGGCACTGGCCCTGTGGCCACCAGGGGCCAGAGCGTCACCGTGCACTACACCGGCTGGCTCTATAACAATGGAATCCAGGGTGCCAAGTTCGACTCCAGCAAAGACCGCAACGATCCATTCGTATTCCATCTTGGCGCCGGCATGGTCATCCGTGGGTGGGACGAAGGGGTGGCAGGCATGAAGGTAGGCGGTGCGCGCACACTCATCATTCCCGCAGATCTGGGCTATGGCGCACGCGGCGCCGGCGGCGTGATCCCTCCCAATGCAACCTTGAAATTCGACGTGGAATTGCTGGGCGTATCCGGCTAACCGGCCTTCCCCAGCGCAACCTTCTGCCCCTTACAGGCCGCAGGAGGCTTGAAAAACACGCTGACGACCTCACGTGACCGTCAGCAATTCCAATTCCGGGTACTTCCGAATGTCTGACAATCCAAATACCACCCCCTCCCCTGCTGGCACCGCCGGCGCCCAGAGCGCTGAGGCCGTGACCGCCGCCATGGCAGCCCATGAGGCGGACGCGCTGTCCCAAGCCCAGTCCGAACTGGCTATTCTGCAGGCAAAGAGCGCCGAACTGGCAGACCAGTACCTCCGCGCCAAAGCCGAGGCTGAAAATGCCCGCCGCCGCGCCGAAGACGAAATTTCCAAAGCCCGTAAATTTGCGGTAGAAGCCTTTGCAGAAAGCCTGCTTCCCGTGGCAGACAGCCTGGAAGCTGGCCTGACCATCAAGGACGCTACCAACGAGCAAATCCGCGAAGGTGCACTAGCCACCCTGCGCCAATTGCTGGCTGCCCTGGAGCGCAACAAGGTGCTGGCGATCAACCCCACTGCGGGCACCAAATTCGACCCGCACCAGCACCAGGCCATCAGCGTTGTGCCCTCGGAGCATGAGGCCAACACCGTGGTCAGCGTGCTGCAAAAGGGTTACTCCATTGCAGACCGCGTTATGCGCCCTGCACTGGTGACCGTTTCCGCACCCAAGTAGCGCAAAAGCACAGGCAGACCCAGGGCACGACGGAATTTGTGAATACCGGCCCTTGAAATAGCCCTACAGGCCCACAAGTTATCCACATCCAAGTTTTTTCGAAATATCAGGAGTAAATCATGGGAAGAATCATCGGCATTGATCTGGGAACCACCAACAGTTGCGTGGCCATCATGGAAGGCAACACCGCCAAAGTGATCGAGAACGCCGAAGGCGCCCGCACCACGCCCTCCATCATCGCGTACCAGGAAGACGGCGAAGTGCTGGTTGGCGCATCTGCCAAACGCCAGTCGGTTACCAACCCCAAGAACACACTGTATGCAGTGAAGCGCCTGATTGGCCGCAAGTTCACCGAAAAGGAAGTGCAAAAGGACATCGATCTGATGCCCTACAAGATTGCAGCTGCTGACAACGGTGATGCATGGGTCGAAGTGCGTGGCAACCGCATGGCCCCCCAGCAGGTCAGTGCCGACATTCTTCGCAAGATGAAGAAGACCGCCGAAGACTACCTTGGCGAAGCGGTGACCGAAGCGGTCATTACCGTGCCGGCATACTTCAATGACGCACAGCGCCAGGCTACCAAAGATGCTGGCCGCATTGCAGGTCTGGATGTCAAGCGCATCATCAACGAGCCCACCGCCGCGGCACTGGCGTTTGGCATGGACAAAAACGAAAAGGGTGACCGCAAGATTGCGGTGTATGACCTGGGTGGTGGCACGTTTGACGTGTCCATCATCGAAATCGCGGATGTGGACGGTGAAAAGCAGTTCGAAGTGCTGTCCACCAATGGTGACACCTTCCTGGGTGGTGAAGACTTTGACCAGCGCATCATCGACTTCATCATTGCCGAGTTCAAGAAAGAACAGGGTGTGGATCTGTCCAAGGACGTGCTCGCACTGCAACGCCTCAAAGAAGCTGCCGAAAAAGCCAAGATCGAACTCTCCAGCAGCTCGCAAACCGACATCAACCTGCCCTATGTGACAGCCGATGCCTCGGGCCCCAAGCACCTGAACATCAAGCTGACACGTGCCAAGCTCGAAAGCCTGGTTGAAGAACTGATCGAGCGCACCATTGCGCCCTGCCGTACGGCCATCAAGGATGCGGGCGTGAATGTGGCCGACATCCATGACGTGATCCTGGTCGGCGGCATGACCCGCATGCCCAAGGTACAGGAAAAGGTTAAAGAGCTGTTTGGCAAAGAGCCTCGCAAAGACGTGAACCCCGACGAAGCCGTAGCTGTGGGCGCTGCCATCCAGGGTCAGGTGCTCGGCGGCGAGCGCAAGGACGTGCTGCTGCTGGACGTGACCCCATTGTCTCTGGGCATTGAAACCCTGGGTGGTGTCATGACCAAGATGATCACCAAGAACACCACAATCCCGACCAAGTTTGCACAAACGTTCTCGACCGCGGACGACAACCAGCCCGCAGTGACGATCAAGGTATTCCAGGGTGAGCGCGAAATTGCAGCCGCCAACAAGATGCTGGGCGAGTTCAACCTCGAAGGCATTCCACCGGCAGCGCGTGGCACGCCACAAATTGAAGTGTCCTTTGACATTGACGCCAACGGCATTCTGCACGTGGGCGCCAAAGACAAGGGCACCGGCAAGGAAAACAAGATCACCATCAAGGCCAACTCCGGCCTGACTGAGGCTGAAATCCAGCAGATGGTCAAGGATGCGGAACTGAACGCCGCCGACGACAAGAAAAAACTGGAACTGGTGCAGGCCAAGAACGAGGCCGATGCCAACGTCCACAGCGTCAAGAAGAGCCTGACCGAATACGGTGACAAGCTCGAAGCCGCTGAAAAAGAGAAGATCGACGCGGCGATCAAGGCGCTGGAAGAAGCACTCAAGAGCGATGACAAGGCTGGCATTGAAGAGAAAAATGCTGCCCTGATGGCTGCGAGCCAGAAGCTTGGCGAAAAGATGTACGCCGACATGCAGGCCAAGCAGGCTGCCGAAGGCGGCGCTGAGTCGGCTGCTGGCGATCACCAGAGTGCACAGTCGTCCAAGCCCCAGGATGACAATGTCGTTGACGCCGAAGTGAAGGAAGTCAAGAAAGGCTGATCGTCCAGAGCGACACAGGCCTTAGTGCCGCGTTGGACACCCCGGTGGCTCAACGCGGCTTTTGTGTTGTTGAAGTGTTGACAATGGGCGCAGATTAAACATGGCCAAACGAGACTATTACGAAATCCTCGGCGTTCCCAAGAACGCGTCCGAGGAAGACATCAAGAAGGCGTATCGCAAGCTCGCGATGAAGCACCACCCTGACCGTAACCAGGGTGATGCCTCCAAGGCCGCCGAAGAAAAATTCAAGGAGGCCAAGGAGGCCTACGAGATGCTTTCCGACGCACAGAAGCGTGCAGCCTACGACCAGTATGGCCACGCCGGTGTAGACCCCAACCGGGGTGGCGGCGGTGGCGAAGGCTACGGTGGTTTTGCCGAAGCCTTCGGTGATATTTTTGGTGACATGTTCGGCCAGCAGCGCGGACGCGCCGGTGCAGGAGGTGGCCGTCAGGTCTATCGCGGCAGCGACCTTAGCTATGCGATGGAAATCACGCTGGAAGAAGCGGCACGTGGCAAGGACGCACAAATTCGCATCCC
>Ga0116186_1002289_pt1 | contig 17591 bp, 15 predicted proteins | sample AD_JPNNA4_MetaG_FD_89806 | JGI IMG/M metagenome (GOLD analysis project Ga0116186, IMG submission 89806) | Active sludge microbial communities of municipal wastewater-treating anaerobic digesters from Japan - AD_JPNNA4_MetaG | ecosystem: Engineered > Bioreactor > Anaerobic > Digestate | place...
TTCTTTTCATGCTATAAAAATAATAATTTTATAGCTTTGATATTCAGATATATAAGAAAAGTTATCAACAACATGTCATTGATTATCAACAAAATAAAAAGGCTGCCCTTATGAGACAGCCTCCTTTTTTGTATCTTTATGCCCCTTATGAAACCATTATACACCATATTCATTTTTACATTACTTCCTATTGTTCTTTTTGCACAACAGGTTACCAAGATTATGGGAAACGTAAAAGATGCACAAACGAAAGAAGCCCTGCCTTTTGTAAATATTTACCTCAAAGGTACTAAAGCCGGAACGATATCCGATATTAACGGCAATTACAAAATTGAAACGAAAGAAAAAAGCGATTCACTTATTATTTCATTCGTTGGTTATGAGCGACTTGCAAAAAAAATACAAATAGGTCGATTCCAAACGATTAATATAGAATTAAAGCCATCGGCAATTGCTCTGAAAGAAATAACCGTAACTACAAAAAAAAGAAAACACAATAAAGACACTCTTGCGCTAGAACTACTCGATAAAATTTGGGAACACAAAAAAGAAAACGATATCGATAAACTCGATTATTACGAATACGAAACGTACAACAAAGTTCAATTCGATTTAAACAACCTAAGCGATGACTTTCTGAACAAAAAAATAATGAAGAACTTTCAGTTTGTAAAAAATTATATCGACACTTCTACCGTTAATGGCAAAGCATATCTTCCGGTGTTTATCTTAGAGTCTGTTTCCGATTATTATTATCGCAAAAAACCCAAATCAGAGCGAGAATATATAAAAGCCACTCACGCTTCCGGAATTAATAACGAAAGCGTTAACCAATTTATGGGCAATATGTACATTAAAATTAATTTGTACGATGATTATATTGATTTATTTGGAAAAGGCTTTGTTTCACCCATTGCTCGATTAGGACGATTATACTATCGATATTATTTAATAGATAGCGGAATGGTTGATAATCGAAAATGCTACCACCTTGCCTTTGTACCAAAAATCAAACAAGAAAACGTTTTTAATGGAGATTTATGGGTTGTTGATACTTGTTTTGCCGTAAAAAAGATAGAATTTAGAATAGATAAAAATGTAAATATCAATTTTATCAATAACGTTAACATTACACAAGAGTTTGTTCCCATCAACAACACAGCATGGATGCTAAGCAAAGAATCCATCATTGCTGATTTTAATATTTTTGAAAATCCTAACAACGCCACGGGTTTCTTTGGTCGTAAAACCACAACCTATCGAAACCACATTGTTAATAAAGCACGCGAAGACAAAATATATGATATTCCCAGCGACATTATTGTTGCCGAAGATGCATCAAAAAAAGACAATAATTTTTGGGATACTATACGCCACGAACCTTTAAACCAGAAAGAGCAAGGAATTTTCAACATGGTTGATAGCATCAAAGACGTTAAAGTTTTTAGAACCTTTTACGACATTATGAATGCCATTATAACCTATTATTATGTATTAGGAAAGTTTGAATTCGGTCCCTATTTTACAATTTACAGCTTTAACAATGTTGAGGGAAACAGAATTAGAATTGGGGGCAGAACAAGTAATAAAATAAGCACAAAATACATGATTGAATCATACATTGCTTATGGCACAAAAGATCAACGATTTAAGTATGGAGGCAATTTCATTTATATATTTAATAAAAATCCGCGAAAAGCATTTAGTTTAGACTACAAACACGATATGGAACAATTGGGTCAGAGTATTATGGCGTTTAGCGAAGACAATATTTTATCTTCAACCTTTAGAAGAGGACCACAATATACGCTTTCAATGGTTAACCAATTTAAAACTTCATACGAGCATGAATGGTTTCAGGGCTTTTCAAACACAATCCGTCTAAAATGGAGAGAGCAATTCCCTTTCGAAAATCAACAATTTGTCTTGTTTAATGATTTCGGAACGTCCGACTATTATTCTTCATTTATTACATCAGAAATTTCAATTAACACACGCTATGCTTATAATGAAAAATTTGTAATGGGCGAATTTGAACGGATAAGCTTAGGCACCAAATATCCGGTCATTAATTTTACCGCAACTGCCGGATTAAAAAACATTTTAGGAAGTCAATTTTCTTTTCAAAAACTACAACTTACCATAGACCACTGGTTTAATACCTATCCGTTAGGCTATGGAAAATATATTATTGATGCAGGAAAAATATTTGGTAAACTGCCTTATCCTTTATTAAAATTGCACGAAGGTAACCAAACCTATTTTTTTGACGAATATGCTTTCAACTTAATGAATTATTATGAATTTGTTAGCGACCAATGGATTAGCCTAACTTATACCCACTATTTTGATGGTTTTTTCTTAAACAAAATCCCGCTCATGCGTAAACTAAAATGGCGCGAACTTGCTTGGAGCAAAGGCCTTCTTGGCTTTTTAAATCAAGAAAATTTGAATTATATGCCCTTCCCATCAACGCTCAACACCCTCGACAGAAGCCAAGATATTAAACACCTTAAACCCTATGTTGAAGCGGGTATAGGCATTGAAAATATTTTTAAATTTATTCGTGTGGATGCCATTTGGAGGTTGTCTTATTTAAACAATCCCAATATATCCAAGTTTGGTATAAGAATGAGTATGTATTTTAAATTCTAATTACTTGAAACAATTAAGCGAATTTTAGTCCTAATTGTATTATCTACCAAATATCAAAATAAAAGAGGCTGCCCTTTTGAGACAGCCTCTTAATATTTTTATGAACGTTGTAAATTTATTTTTCAATTCCGACTAATTCGATTTCGAAAATTAAAGTAGCATATGGAGGAATTACGCCGAGATAACCTTTTTCGCCATAAGCCAATTGATAAGGAATATAAAATTCGTATTTCGAACCAACCGACATTAATTGAATTCCTTCTTCCCATCCGGCTATAATTTCGTTTTTGCCTAAATTAAAGGTAACTGGCTCGTTTGGTTTTGAAGAATCAAACACGTTTCCATTAACAAGTTTACCGGTATAATTTACCTTAACTTTAGAGTTTGCCTTTGCTTTTTCGCCCTTACCTTCGCTAATAACTTTATATTGCAAGCCACTGGGTAACGTTTGAACTCCTTCTTTTTTTGCGTTATCAGCTAAAAATTTTTCTGATTCGTTTTTCGATTTTTCCATTTCCTTTGCTTGCTGAGCCATAAAATAAGATTGAATAACTTTCATTGCTTGCTCACTGGTCATTGCCGGGTTGTTGTTTGACAAAACAGCGTTAAAACCCTGAATAAATAAATCGGAATTAATTAAAGAATCTAATTTTTCTTGCTTTACACTTTGAGCAACGTTTACACCAAAAGCATAACTTAATGAATCACGCGAAGTTGTTAATTGAGCTTCTTTAGGTTCGCTTTTGCATGACATCATTAAACTTGCGATAAAAGCAGATGATAAAAGAATAAAAGATAATTTTTTCATAAATAAAAATGATTAAATGTTAATTTTGCTGCGAAGGTAATCAATTTATTTTGGATAAAATTAGACACTTTTTAAAATTTTCTGCTAAGTGTAATAAATATAGTTAAAAGTAAATACCTTTGAGGCAAATTTTAATAAATGAAAGGAAGTCTTTTCTTTAAAGTATATGGCGGCTTGCTTCTAGCGATGTTGTTTTGGGGGATGTCTTTTATCGGAACAAAATATTCATTGCAAACGCTTCAACCCATTAGTATTGTTTTAATTCGTTTGGTCATATCTTGTTCCTTTTTAGTGCTATTAGGCAAACTTTTAGGATTGCTCGATAAGCTTAAACGCAAACACATTCATTGGTTTATTATTTTAGCTTTTTTTGAGCCATTTCTATATTTTATTGGCGAAACCTATGGTTTAAAATATGTATCACCCACTATTGGCTCTATTTTGATTGCCACCATCCCTCTTTTTGTTCCTTGGGGTGCATGGTTGTTTTTTAAAGATAAAATTAACATTAAAAATTTCTTAGGTATTGTAATTTCCGTAGTTGGTGTTTTTTTTACAATGCTCAATAAGGATTTTCAATTCACCTCTTCGCTTTTGGGAGTTTCGCTGGTTATGGTTGCAGTTATATCGGCCATTGCCTACACTCTTATCATCAGATATATAGCCAACGACTATTCTCCCCTAACCATTATTACATACCAAAATCTATTGGGCATTCCTTTTTTTATACCCCTGTTTTTCATCGTTGACTTCCCATCTTTTTCGTTTGCTACGATTAGTAATGATTTATGGATTGTATTATTATTACTTGGTATATTCCCATCCTCTTTTTCGTATATGTTTTATACATATGCAGTAAGAGAAATCGGAGTAAGTAAAACAAGTGTTTTCACTAATTTAATACCTATTATCACTGCATTAGCTTCGTATTTCTTATTCAACGAAACACTTACGCTTGTTAAAATTCTCGGCATTCTAATCGTAATAATAGGATTATATATTGCACAGAATGCTAAACAAAAGGAATAATCAATTTTCTTTTAATAAATTCGAAATTAACTGCAACAACTGCTCCCTTGCATAAACAGCAAATTTAAAATCGCCTTCATTTGTTTTAAAAATCAATATATTCGGAATAAAACCTAAACTGTTTTTTTTAACAATGTCTACAATTTCGTTTAGTAAAATTTCTTTTTTGTATAAACGATTTGTTTTAGAAGTGGCGACAAATACTAAGTTTTCTTTTGTAACCTTTATTTTACCTTCAATATGCTTTTCTTTTAAACGATTATTGGTATCATAAAAGGTTGCAGCTACAGTAAGAAGGTATTTTCTGCTCGGAGTTTTCATAAACTTAGTAGTGGGTTATGCTTCAAAGATACAAATTTTTTAAAGACAAATTACATACTTTACTTATCTGACATATTGATAATTAACATGAATTATTACTAATCAATGAATTTATATTCTGGTTTAGTTTATTTTTTTTCGGTTACTTTGCAAAAAAATAATGAATCTATGCCAAGAACTAAATTTTTACTAATGATTTTAGATGGTTGGGGTATTGGCGACAAAACCAAATCCGACGCTATTTTTACTGCAGGGACTCCCAATATTGACAAATTAATGGCCCGTTACCCAAACAGCTATCTTTATACCAGTGGCGAAAATGTTGGTTTGCCGGAAGGTCAAATGGGAAACAGCGAAGTTGGACACTTGAATATTGGTGCCGGAAGGGTAATTTATCAAGACTATGTTCGTATTAATAAGGCAATAAAAGAACACGAAATTGACAAAAACGAAACATTGTTAAAAGCATTTCAAATTGCTAAACAACAAAGCTCAACGTTCCATTTAATCGGCTTGGTTAGCGATGGTGGCGTTCACTCGCATCATAATCATTTGATTCGACTATGCGAACTGGCACATGAAAACGGAGTAAACGATATTGCAGTTCATTTTTTAACGGATGGCCGCGACACCGACCCCCACAGCGGCATTCATTATGTAAAAGAAGTATTGGAAAAGATAAAACCAACCGGTGCTTATACTGCCACACTTTCCGGAAGATACTATACCATGGACCGCGATAAACGTTGGGAACGGGTTAAGCAAGGGTATAATGCTATGGTAAATGGCATTGGAAAAAGATCAACCGATATCATTCAAGCTATTCAAGAATCATATGACGAAGGTATAACAGATGAATTTATAAAACCTGTTGTTTTTGTAGATAAAAATGAACAGCCAAAAGCCACCATCAAAAAAAATGATGTTGTTTTGTGCTTTAATTTTAGAACTGACCGACTTCGCGAAATCACCACTGTTCTCACACAAAAAGATATGCCGGAGTTCAATATGCAAACCATACCGTTGCATTATTTTACCATGACACGCTACGACGAGTCGTTTAAAGGTATTGAAGTTTTATTCGACAACGTAAATGTTAACAATACGTTAGGTGAAATAATTGCAAACTTAGGGCTTAAACAACTTCGCATAGCCGAAACCGAAAAATATCCGCACGTTACCTTCTTTTTTTCGGGAGGAAGAGAACATGTTTTCGAAAACGAAAACCGTATTTTAATACCATCGCCCAAAGTAGCAACCTACGATTTGCAACCTGAAATGAGTGCACCATTGGTTTGCGAAGCCGTTTTAAAGGAGATAAACGCACAGTCAAATGATTTCATTTGCCTAAACTTTGCAAATGGAGATATGGTAGGACATACAGGCATTTACGATGCAATTTTAAAGGCAGTTAGAGTTGTTGATGAATGCGTGGGAAAAGTAATAGATGCTGCCATATTAAATGGCTATGAAGCATTAATAATTGCCGACCACGGCAATGCAGATTATGCAATAAATCCCGATGGAAGCCCTAATACTGCACACTCTTTAAATCCGGTTCCTTCGATTTTAATTTCAGAACATTTTAAACACATTCATCCCGGAATTTTAGCCGATGTAGCTCCTACCATTCTTACCGTTATGGGCATTGACATACCAAAAGAAATGACAGGGAAAAGCCTTGTAGAATGATTCAAATTGACCATACCATCGTTAGCTTAGATGTAATTGAACAACCTTTTGCTTGTAATTTAAGCCATTGCAAAGGAGCTTGTTGCGTTGAAGGCGATTCTGGCGCACCACTCGAAGATGATGAAATAAAAAATATAGAGGCTAACTTGGATATTATTCAATCGTATCTTCCGGAAAAATCAATCAAAACAATTAACGAAATAGGCTTTTTCTTTATTGATAGCGATGGAGATAAAGTTACCCAACTCAATCAAAACAAAGAATGCGTTTTTTCATGTTTTGAAAATAACATTGCTTATTGTGGCATCGAAAAAGCGTATTTGGAAAAAAATATCACTATTCGAAAACCTATTTCATGTTTTCTTTATCCTATTCGATTGACAAAATATTCTTCGTTTATTGCCGTTAATTACCATGCTTGGGACATTTGCAAACCGGCAATTGAAAATGGCAAAAAAAACAACCTTCATGTTTACGAAGTTTGTAAATCGGCTCTTATACAATATTTTGGACAAGAGTGGTACGACAAACTACTTCAGGCAGCAGAATATATTAAAAACAAAAAATAATACACCATGAAGTTTAAACACACTATTCCCATATTGTTTACACTTCTTTTATTACAAAAAACGTTCATTTCGTTTGCTCAAGAAAACAACGAAGAATTTATAATTGGCAATAAAATTTATAAAAGCGGCTCCAATTGGTTTAAAATTGCACAGGGAGTTGGTTTTCATTTTTATTTAAATGAATTTGAATATAATACTACATTTGCTTATACCATTCGTATTAAAAAAATATATACTCAATTTGGTTATCATGTTTCATCGGATGTGTTTTTAACAAAAGCAACCCTGCAACGGCTCAACGATCTATACTTAACCATCGGATTAAGAAAAGAAAAACGTTTTTTAAACATTGCCGCTTTCGGAGGTTTTAGCTATGCCTATGGTGGCACTTTAGATCACACGGAATGGAAAGACGGAAAACTAACGAAGTGGTACAGAGGATTTACTCAACCCGGATTATTCGGAACTATTGATTTTAGCTTTAAGCCTTTATATGACGTTGGTTTTGGGCTGTCGCTTTATGGGAGCATCAATAAATATTACAATGTTTTAGGTGTACAATTACATTTTTATCTATCAGGAGCCTATAAAGGAATAATAGAATAACTAAAGCATTATTTTTGTCAGCTTAACCATATTGGTGCGTCCCTTAGCCTGAATTGGTGTACTACCTACGAAAACCAAAACATCGTCGTTTTTCACCAAACCTTGTTCTGCTAATTTTTTACTGGCTTCATTTACTGCATCATCAATTGAACTAAAAGTTGGAGCATAATAAAGTTTTGCACCCCAAAGCAACGATAATTTGGGTAATAATTTTTCGTTGTTTGTAAAAATATAGATGTCTGCTTTAGGACGGTAGGATGCAACTTGATATGCTGTGTAACCCGAATGACTAAAGACAACGATTGCTTTTGCACACGACTGCTCAGCAAGTTTGCATGCCGTAACACAAATATTGTCCGATAAAAAAGTACGATCGTTTTCTTTTGTTGCGTGGTAGTTATAATAATGATACGAGGTTTCTTCGGTATAGTTTATAATTCGCTGCATTGCACTCACCGTTTCTATCGGGAACTTCCCTACCGATGTTTCACCGCTTAGCATCAACGCATCGGCACCATCTAAAACAGCATTTGCCACATCGGTAGCCTCAGCTCTGGTAGGGCGAAACGTTGAAATCATGCTCTCAAGCATTTGAGTTGCAATAATTACCGGCTTTGCCTGAGATAAACATTTTTTTACTATTTCTTTTTGAATTAACGGCACCTTGTCAAACGAGATTTCAACACCTAAATCGCCACGAGCCACCATAATTCCATCGCTTAAATCAATAATATTGTCTAATTCCTTAAGAGCTTCGGGTTTTTCGATTTTTGCCACAACAAATGAATGTGCTTTCGCTTTTTTTATTCGTTCTTTAAGCTCTAAAATATCTGTTGCTTTGCGAACAAACGATAATCCTATCCAGTCAATATTTTGTGAAAGTGCAAACTCTAAATCTTCTATATCTTTTTCGGTTAAACAAGGAAGTGAAACCGCTGTATCCGGCAAATTCACTCCTTTATGAGACGATAAAACCCCACCATTAACAACTCTCGTCTTCACCATATCTATTTTGTTTGTAGCTGTTACTTTTAATCGAATTTTTCCGTCATCGATTAAAATTTCCTCGCCCACGTTTACATCCATAGGAAATTGTTCGTAGGTCATATATGCCTGTTTTTCGTTTCCTATACATGGATGTGTTACAATTTGAAATTCCTCACCATCTTTAAGAAATACCTGATTATTTTCAATATCGCCAATTCGCAATTTCGGACCTTGTAAATCAACCAGCAAAGCAACTTCTGTCTGGAGTTCTGCATTTAAATCACGAACATGTTGAATAACTTTTGCATGATCTTCGTAGCTGCCATGAGAAAAATTTAAACGGCAAACATCCACACCTGCCAATATCAATTCTTTTAATATTTCTTTAGACGAAGTTGCCGGACCTATCGTTGCAACAATTTTAGTTTTTGATGATGTTGGTTTCATATTTATTTTTTTCTTTAATGATATATGTTGAAATGATAGCAGTTATTGCTGCTACGAAAAAAGTCAAAATTCTAGATGTAACTACCTCTTCCATTCCTGTTGAAATCCATATAATGGTAAAACTTATTCCGACAATTATTGTAATAATAGCTGCCAATGCATGAAAGCGCTTCCAAAATAAAGCACATAAAATAATAACAGAAAAAGTTCCACCAATTCCTGCCCACACATATCCCACTAAAGTATAAATCAATTTGGTTGGAGCAAAAAATGCGGCGCTAAGCGCAAAAACAGCAATGAGTACAGTTACAAATCTTGATACAAAAAGAGTTTTCAGCTTATTTTTTAAAAAGTATGGTTTAATCAACGTTTCTGACAACTCCGTAGCAGATAGTATTAACAACGAATCAGCAGTACTCATTATAGCTGCAATGATTCCGGTAGTGAGAATTGCCGTTAAAAAAGGCGGGAATAATTGAATAAGCATCGAGGGCATAACCTGTTCCGAATCGTTAAGACCATTTGGTCCAAAAAACGCAATGCCAAGCCAACCAATGCTTAATGCACCTATGTATGCTATTATGGTCCATATAATTCCAACATTGCGTCCAATTTTTGCATTTTTATCGTCTTTTATTGCCATAAAACGAATGCTCAATTGAGGTTGCCCTCCCAAATATCCGAAAAACCAAGAAATCCCTCCAATAAAAGTTCCCCATAAAACTCCTTGTCCCGCATCGCCAAACCATGATAAATATGTATTACCCGATTTGGCCAATGCTTCGGAAATAGAAGTAGCAAACACATGGTCTGCATGGAGCAATTGATAAATTCCAACAATGGGAGTAAATATCAAGATGGAAATCATTATTATGGACTGAACAACATCGGCATAAACCACACTTTTAAAACCTCCATATACAGCATAGGGTACAATAATGGCAGCTATGATTATCATTCCTAAAGACGAATCAATATGAAAAAGAGAATTAAAAGTTTTGCCACCTCCTAAAAATTGAGCACCAACGTAAAAAAAGAAAAAGAAAACAATGACGACTCCGGCTATTAATCTCAACATTGAAGCATGTTTTCCAAAACGTTTAGCTAAATAATCGGTGTAGGTTTCAGCTTGATATTTTTCGGCTTCCTTGCGTAAACGTCCTGCCAATATCCACCATGCCACAACGATACCCAAAACACAACCCACCGCCGTCCATATGCTCGATAGTCCTACAGCATAAGCATAGCCTGGTAAACCCAGCAAAGCCCATGACGACTCCCCGGCTGAACGTTCTGATAATGCAGCAACCCACCCCGGTAACGAACGACCGGCAATTGAAAAATCTGATTGCGTTTTAACTTTCCGACCTTGATATAAACCAAATAATAAAATTGCAGCAAAATATACAACAATCACTACTATGTATTGAAATTCAACTGACATATCAACATTTTTGTGTGAAGATAATTATTTTTCAAACACAAAAAAAGGGATTACAGCATGTAACCCCTCATTTTTTTATATTTATCATTCAGCACTTAATTTCCGCTATTGATAAATTCATTTAACTCATCTATAGATGATTCAAATTTAAATCCTTCGTTCACTTTATAATAATTTTTCTTATCGTACGTGTATTTATATGCAAATTTTGCAAACTCTAAACGTGTACTTTCAAAACCAAACACGTCTAATATTTCCTTTACTTGTGAGCTTAAAACACAATTAGCACTTACAATTTGTTTTGCCAAGGTAAGTTTAGAGTCTTCAAACGATTTGGACGAAATCGTTTTTTTTGCCGATTGAAAATCAACATCACTCATAGGATTAACACAACCGCCGGCAGGCTTTACTTCTTGTTGTGGAACAGGTTGAGGCTTTGGTTTTATGGTTGTTTGTCCTTGCTGAATTGTTTGATTTGTGGTAGTTGTTGTAGTAACTTGCGTTGAAACGCCCGAAGTTTGAGTTGATGTTTGAACACCTGGCATTGAAATATTCATATTTATACCATCTTGAGTTTCGGTAACATTTACACCTACGCCCATGTTTATATTAGCATTGGTAGCAGGGTCAGTAACCGTAGTTGTTTGCTGAACTGTATGAGTTTGTGTGCCGGACTGTTGAGTTGAAGGTTGCTGTGTTTGTTGTGTCTGCTGAGTTTGTTGACTTACAGAAGATGCGCCAGAGTTATTTATTACTTCCCAAGTTGCATCAATATCGCGTATTTCGTATTTCCCCTTTTTATTTTTACGAATCATGTACTTTACATAGCAACTGTTTCCATCTACATCTACAACTTGATACGTTTTATCGATAGTGCCTTTCTTTGTGTCTTCAAAAATAATTTTAGCTTTTCCCCACTTCATTTCAACCGGGAATTTATCAACATTGTATTGAGGTTCTTTATTTATTTTTTTGCCATCAATTACAACCCAGAATTTATCGCCATCTTGGCTATAAAAAGACAAATAGCCACTCTGTGCATGAGTAAAACTATACACAAAAACAAATGATATTAAAAATAATTTTTTCATAACTCTTTTTTATTTTTTATTTTCTAATTCGGGAACTTTTACTTTCTGCGGAGCAAAATTAATTTGGCGTCCGTATATCAATTTTACATCTAAAACTTTTGATTTAAACTCGGGGATAGCATCGGCAAAATCCAAAATTTTATAAGCCAACTCATCCGGTCTGTCTTTAAATGTAAGATTGAGTTTTGTATAATTATCAAAGCTAACTATCTCTATTTGACCACCAAAACGTGAATCGGATAGCATTTTATTTCTTAATTCTCTGAAATCGCGAAACGTTCCAATAGAATAAAAACGTAATTCAAATGGTGTTCCGTTGTTTACCCAACCACCGATATATGAATTAAAGAGATATAAAAGTTTTGTAATTCCTAAATTTACGCCTTCTTTAATTCCTTCGTACATCGTCGATTTTTGATCGGAGCCGCTTTTCCAGTCACTTTCCAAGGCAATGGTTCCTAAGCCTTCGGCTGTACAGTTGTCGTATGCTTTGGCTTCGATAATGATTTTAGATGCGGTACGAGTATCAAAAGCCTCACTTCGCGATGATGTTGAAATATTGCTAATAAGAATTATAAATTGAGCATCGGCTTTCATACCAATATGCTGAACATACGATTCTTGATTGGTTTCGCTATTTTGATAGATACCTTCTGCTTCTTTTAAAAGAGCAGCAGAGCGTTCTTTTTCGATATAACGATATTTACGTTCGGCAAGAAATTCATTAATTCGTTCTACTGCATAATCATAATAAGGTTTTTCTTCGGGTTTTACTTTACGTGCATCGTACATTACCAAAAAACGCACCCCGCCAATAGCTTTTGACAACAATTGCATATCGGCTTTTAATGGGTTTAAGCTAACTTTTGCCTGAATAGAAATTTCGTATCTATCGGGGAAGGGGGTTTCTTTCGTTACGGTATAGGAAGCAACATAACCCTCTGTTTTTGCAGAAACAGCATCACGAACGACCATGAAATTCTCCATGCTGGTTTCTGAACTTATGGCAACGCCGGCTGCCTGACCTACAGCATTTCTAAGTGCATCTTGTAATGCGTCATCACGCTTCAGTCCTACACCTTTCGCTTCTACTTCTTTTAAGCTGTTGTCATTTGCTAAAGAAGCATTCATTGTAACCGAAGTCGGTTGTGCTACAGCAGTAGAAACAGGTTGACTTGTTTCTGTTGTAGTTGTTTTTTGTTTTTTTGTTTTCTTTTTCTGAGCTTCGGCATTGCCAACAGCAACGATTGACACAATTAGTGTCAAAAATATCCATCGTTTCATAAATTAATAAATTAGATTAACATCATTAAGAATTTACCAATTTTCCCGGCAACTTGACCTATTTTTTGCCAGTTAACTTTTTTCAGGCTCTTGTTATCTATCACCAACTTACCTGATTCAGCCTTTATAACATTTAACACTTCTACTCCTTTTTTAAACCCGATATCTTTCATCAATTGTTCGGTTGTATTGAGCAATTGGGGAAATTTTCCGGTTTTCGGGTCATAAAGTTTGGTCATATCTAAAACCAGGTTATTATTTTCGTCAACAATAACAGGGAACATACTTGGATCGAATTTTTTACCATTCATATTAAAAGCTAACCCTTGTAACACTTGGTCTTTAACTTCGGGTGGAACTTGATTAACAACATCGCTAATTGTTCCCGCTTTCTTAAGAGCCGGAATGTCGCTATAAATGGCAGGTGCTATACCATCTTGATCGTACATTTTAACTCGCATCCGAACTTCTATGGTACCATCTTTTTCAATTGGTTCGCCAATAAGTTGTGCTCCTTTTATAACGCCGTCAATTCTTGTATAAATATAATCGCGGGTTGTAATCATATCGTTTACGGTTGTTTCGCTGGTTACATTCACACCTTTTATTATTTCCAATAAGTTGCGCTGTGCATCCACAACCGCTCCTCTTTTTGCCATAAGCTTAGCCTGAGCAGGGTTTTTAAAACGCTCATTGTCAATAACCGAAGCACCTTTTGCTTCAATGTATTGCTCCGTCCAGTTGATAGAGCCGTTGGGTTTTTCTTGTATAACTGGTTTTGATTGAGCTATCACTTGTTCTACATTGATAGGTTTGGCATCAATGTTTGCAGCAACCTGAGGTTTTTCGGACTCAACCGGTTTTGATACGGCATTTTCAGGTTTTCCCATTTCTACCGGCTTAGCTTCTAAGGGTTTCGACTCATTCGGATTTTTTTCTGCAGGTTTGGCTTCCGTGGGTTGAGTTTGCAATGTTGGCGATACTTCTTTCTGAGCTTGAGGTGTTACCTGTTCTGTTTTTTCTTTTTTACTTTTTTTCTTGTTCTTTTTGTTTTGAGCATTAGACAACTCCGGTAAAACAAGCATTACACAAATTAAAAACAAAATAAATTTTTTCATAAAAATAGTTTTTAAATTAACAAGCGGGCACAATTTCAAAACTTGTGCCAAAACATTTTTCATACAAAGATATGCTTTTTTTTAAAACGTTTGAAAAAAATTAAAACAATTGATTGGCTTCGTCTTTTAAAAAATCGATAGCAGCACGAATTGGAGTGGGATTTAAAACAATCCATTGTGCCATAATTTTTTGACTCAATTCCATATAAGGAGCACCGGGTTCTATTTCATCGGCTGCAATATTAATAATTTTAATTACATTTTCTTTGGCCGAAACAACTACATCCCATGCCTGTTTTGAAATATACAATTGTTGAGCAAGATTGTGTTCAAATTCAGCTCTTATAAGGCTAAGCATATCCATTTGCAATTGTCTGGATGTCATAGTTGGGCTTTGTAAACGCACTATCAACGAGTTGGGCGACATTCGCTCCATAAACAATATCATTCGCTCGTATGCCTGCAAACGAAGAGGAACGGTTACTTTCATATGTTCTGTTTTATATTCCCAGGTTCGTTTGGTTCGCTCATTGTCAAAAAATAGTTTAAGCAAATAATAGGCAGTAGCCAAAACAACCCCACCCGTAAGCAAAACAATGATAATAACAGCAATTTCGTTCATGGTTAATAAATTGTTAAAATTTTTCACAAGTTTAAACATTTTTTCGCAAATTAATTCATACCTTTGCTTCACCTAAATCATTTTAGAACACAAATGGTTACAGAAACATTATTAAAAGTTAATCCAATGGATTTATTAGCAGACCGTGTAAAAGCCTTATCCGAATCGCAAACGTTAGCCATGACTCAAAAAAGTCGTGAATTAAAAGCTCAGGGTATTGATGTTATCAATCTTAGTATTGGCGAACCAGATTTTACAGTTCCTCAACACATAAAAGAAGCTGCAAAAAAAGCAATAGACGACAATTATTCATATTATCCTCCTGTTGCCGGCTACGAAGATTTGCGTAAAGCAATCGTTGCTAAATTTAAACGCGACAACAATCTGGAATTTAAAACCGAACAAATTGTTGTATCTAACGGAGCAAAACATTCCATTATGAATGTTATTTTGAGTCTTGTTAATGCAGGCGATGAAGTTATAATTCCTGCTCCTTACTGGGTTAGCTATATAGAAATGATTCGCTTGGCAAGAGGTAAAGCTGTCGTCATAGATTCTTCCATAGAAAACGACTTTAAAGTAACACCCGAACAAATTGAAAATGCCATTACCGAAAAAACTAAAATTTTCTTATATAGTTCTCCTTCAAATCCAACCGGTTCATTGTACACAAAAGATGAGTTAAAAGCATTTGCACAGGTGTTTGCGCGGCACAAACAAGTAATGGTTGTTTCTGACGAAATATATGAACACATTAATTTTGTTGGACATCATGAAAGCATTGCACAATTTGATGAAATAAAAGATCAAGTAGTAGTAGTAAATGGTGTATCAAAAGGTTATGCTATGCCCGGTTACCGTATTGGTTATTTAGCAGCACCTTCGTGGTTGGCCAAAGCCATCATAAAAATACAAGGTCAAATGACTTCTTCGCCTTCTTCTATTGCTCAAATGGCTGCTCTTGCAGGTCTTGTTAATGACAATAGCACCATATATGCCATGAGAGATGTATTTAAACATCGCCGCGATTTGATATTGTCGTTGCTAAAAGAAGTTCCGGACATGAAAACTAATGTACCCGAAGGTGCTTTCTATGTTTTTGCAGATATACGTTCGTATATCGGCAGAACAAATGGAGATATTACCATTCATGACGACAACGAGTTGTGTTTATATTTATTAAACGATGCTCATGTTGCCTTAGTTGGAGGTGCAGCATTCGGAGCACCCGGATATATTCGATTCTCCTATGCCACATCCGACGAAAATATTATAGAATCGGTTAAGCGCATCAAAGCTTCACTCGGAAAACTTTTTTAAAGATTATACATAGAAAAATGATGAAAGGGGCACCGAAAAAACGATGCCTCTTTTTTATTTTCTTTTTGAAAACAAAAACAGCAAAATAAAGGTTACTAAACCATTCACCAAAATAAGTTCAAATCCAAATTTATAACCGTTCAACAAATACATTGAATTTTCATTTAAAAGATAGCAAAACAACGGCGAAAAGATGGCTATAAACGGAACCAATTTATCAAAAACTACTCGCTTTGTTAAAAGCCCAAAAGCATATAATCCCAACAATGGACCATATGTATATCCGGCAACCGTAAACAACTCGCTAATAACGGCTTCGTTATTAATGGAGCTAAATATTACTACTATTATATAAAGCAAGATGGCAAAAGTAATATGAACTTTAATTCTTGTTTTTCTGATTTTTTCTTCCGAAATATTTTTCCTTGTTAATCCAAGAATATCAATGCTGAAAATGGTTGTTAAAGAAGTTAAAGCTCCATCGGCACTGGGGAAAGCAGCTGAAATAACACCGACTAAAAAAATTACTGCCGTTATTCCACCAAAACTTTGCAGTGCTATAATAGGATATAAATCGTCTGTTTTTTCTGGTATGGCAATACCTTGACGTTGTGCATATATGTATAATAAAGCTCCTAAAAATAAAAAAAGCAAATTGACTACTGCTATCACCAAGCTATAGGTAATCATGTTTTTTTGTGCATCGCCAACATTTTTACAACTCAGGTTTTTCTGCATCATTTCCTGGTCTAATCCGGTCATAGTAAGTGTAATAAACATACCGGCAAGAAATTGTTTCAAAAAATGGCGTTTATCGTTCCAGTCGCCCCAGAAAAACCATTTTGACATATCGCTGCTTTTCACTTGGGCAACCAAATCTGTAATAGGACTATTGAGTGCATTGGCAATATAGTAAATGGTAAATATAACAGCAATCAACATTCCCAGCGTTTGTAATGTATCGGTATAAACCAACGTTTTTACTCCTCCTCTGTATGTGTATAAAAGCATTAAGAATAAAAAGAATAATGTTGTAATACCAAAGGGAATTTTCCATGCATCAAAAACAAATATTTGTAAAACATTTACAACAATATACATTCTAAATGCTGCTCCCAAACTACGCGACAGAATAAAAAAAGCAGCACCGGTTTTATAAGAACTCACTCCGAAACGTTGATGGAGGTAAGAATATATTGAAGGCAAATTTAGCCTATAGTACAATGGCAGCAAAATAAAAGCTATAAGAAAATAACCTGCAATATAACCCAAGACCATAGCCATATACGAAAACTGTGTAGTACCAACCCATCCCGGTACCGACATAAAAGTAACACCCGATAGCGAAGTGCCCACCATACCAAAAGCTACCCAATACCACTTACTACGACGATTAGCATTGAAAAATGTAAGCGAAGTGGCGTCCTTCGATGTTTTCCAGGCTATAAGCATTATCAAAGCAAAGTATAAAAGTAAAACCAGAAATAGCACCCAAGCGCTCATGAAAGTTTTTTCTTGCAAAGATGAAGAAAAAAAGGGAAAATACCATATTAAATAATTGTCGCAAAAAAATCAACAAAGAACAATAATCAATAAAA